>Ga0255340_1003429_pt1 | contig 16750 bp, 17 predicted proteins | sample wastewater_treat_7_FD_192417 | JGI IMG/M metagenome (GOLD analysis project Ga0255340, IMG submission 192417) | Wastewater microbial communities from Lulu Island WWTP, Vancouver, Canada - plant10 | ecosystem: Engineered > WWTP > Wastewater > Unclassified | place: Canada: Vancouver, British... | reverse complement strand
CAGCTTCGAATGAGTGAGGCTATCAAGCAAGGCATTACTCGGTATATGCTCTATTCTCTCAAAGATAGCGGTGTCATCGAGCAGGCGAGCAGGGGCATCTACCGACTGGTTGACCTGCCTCCGATCAGCAATCCCGATCTGGTGACGGTTAGCCTTTGCTTCCCAAACGCCGTTATCTGTCTTGTCTTTGCACTGGCATATCATTATATCACAACTCAGATCCCGCACATTGTTTCCGTGGCTGTCTCAAGAGACTCACGGACATCTTCGCTCGACCATCCTCCCATTCAAGCATACAGATTCTCAAATGACGCATACGAGTCCGGCATCGAAGAGTACTCGATTGACGGAATTCCGATTAAGGTCTATAGCCCCGAAAAAACCCTGGCCGACTGCTTCAAATTCCACAACAAAATCGGAATGGACATAGTCCCGGAAGCACTGAAACTATATACGATACGAAAGGAGGCCAATCTCGGTGAACTGCTCAAATATGCCAAGATCTGCCGGGTCGAAAAGGTGATGCGACCGTATCTGGAGGCTACGGTATGACGCCTTCCAAGAACATACCCGCTGTCGCCGGAAATCGAAGCTTTCACTGGGCTTTTCATTTCGGCCAAACAGACCCAATGGGCAGCGTTCTGGAAAAGACTTGGGCAAAATCACGTTCCCGCTTCATTTGGTGAAGTCATGGCTCAAGTGGAAATGATAGGAACTGTCATTTCGGGATTTTTACGGTTTTGCGTCGAAATTCGGCTTTTACCCCGTATTACAACTGTTTTTTCCTGCCCGAACAACTGAACCAATCAGAATATTTCGACAACGCCGACACTTTTGACCGTATATCCAGACTTTTCTGCTGTCAAGTTTTGATTCAGGCGATTTTCTCAGAGCCTAAGGGTATACCTTTCCCCCAACGCCATATAAGCTACGATTTTGAGGTGGTATCCTATTCCGTATTAACTCCGTTTTTTGGGTAGTATACCGACATCAATACTGGCTCAGGGGGTGAACGAGCGCAGACGGTCAATTGTTGCTCCCTCTCTTGCTGCTGAGCCCAGTCGATAATTTTGCCCAGCTCCTTGGGATCCTCGATTATTGCCACAACCGACATTGACCCCTGGCATTTCGCGCAGACAAAAGGATCGACCTCGTAGACTTTCTGTAACAACCGTGCCCAGCTTTGCTTGCGTAGTGTAGACCAGGCATCAGGCACTTCGGCCGAATCCACTGTCGCAGGCTTGGTTTCTGGAGTTGATTGCGTCCGAAGCTGATGGGCATGCCTCCACGCTTCAGGGGCCAGGTGGTAGATACCGGGTCGCTGTTGCCACTGGTTGTGGACTTTTCCGAAATACGCTCCGTAGCGGCGAACAAGCTGGACGCGCCGGGGCGGCAGATGAGCTACCAGCTGGTCTACGAACTCGAAGCCCTTGAAGGTCTCGGACGTGCCCTTGTAGAACCCCTTGGGGGATGCGGTCCAAACAACCGTGTCGGAAGCCTCGTCGTAGTGGATTTTCTTGGTACCGATAGCACCCCGAACTACATGCTGGCCGAGGGCTTCTCTATCAGCTGTACTGAGCGGCCTTGTTTCGCTCTCGATACTGAAGCCCGAATGCTTCCAATCCTTGAGTATGTTCACACGGGTCTGGTCGATTAGCTTCTTTTGCAGAAACAGTGCCAGCATAGCGTCTTGCCAGACCCTGAGCATGCCTTCGTCGGCGCCGATTGACAGATACACAAAGCGGTCATACCTGGTAAACCCGCCTTCCAGAGCTAGAACATGCCAATGGGGATGAAATCGGGCAAATTCACCAAAAGATTGATAGCTGATGACACTGGCACATAGTAGTTCTTGGCCAACAGCCAGGGAGAAAAACTCCGAGAGCAAAGAGAATATCAGTTTGGACACTTCACCAAAGAAGCACTTATCGAACTTGAAGGAGTGTCGAAGTATCTTTGGTATCGTAAAGACAAATTGCCGATGTGGTAGATCGAGGAGCGAGTCATTGGCCAGATATTCAGCGTAGAGCAGTGTCCTTTTCTAGTCGCAAGATGGGCAAAGGTGGAACACCTTGCACGAAAATGCGCGAAAATATGAGTACCCGCAATCTGCACAGCGAATCCAGGCTACCCCTTTTTTCCAGTCGGCACAGCTGGTACATTGCTCCAGACGGTCGAGGATGTTCTGCGATGGACGGGCATAAGCCTGGTACCGGTTCAGAGAGCTACGGACTATGGTCTGGATTACCCCTTCCCGGTGTGGAATGTAGATTCCCATACAGATACATACGCAACAAAGCGGACCATAAAGCGTTATTAATACTGATATTTATAATGAATTTAATAATGAAATAAATCCTTGTCCAGATAGTGTAAAATCTAGTTCGCAATTTGGTAGTTGAAAAAGGTCATTGGAAGCTCCAGAATGTTGTGAGCAAAACACACATAAAGGGGACAACCAATGACCAAGACCAAGGATAGCACGTTCTTTGAAAACAAGCTATTAGATTTCATCGCGGAACCGGATCCGTTATTTTCCATGATGCAATGGATAACCGAGCAGCTTATGGAAATTGAAGTTTCAAAAAAGGCAAACGCCAAAAAGGGTTTCATAGTGCAGAACGGAAGACCTATCGGTGCGGTACTCGGCTTCGCCGGTTTGATACCAGACTGGGAACTATGTATCTTCTAATCCCGAAACTTCGGGAAGGCGGATACATACCGTTTTTCGTTACCGAGAAGAGGCGGAGTGAACAAGCTCTCATTGAGGTAGTTCAGGAAGCCTGGGTAAACGGTATATCCACCCGTAAAATCGATCGAAGGGTGGGACTCTTGTACCAGATACTCTTGTTTCCGTTCTCATCCTCACCCTTGTCAGCTACCCGATATTGGAAAGCGTGATGACGCTCCACTACAAGCTTTCGGGGAATATAGGCAATCTTGTCAATACCCTTATCCACATCCTGCCGATAGGCAATGCCATGCTTATCGTAGGACTCAGGAGCATCCGCGGTATGAGAGATGTCAATAACAGGGGTATCAGGAGGAATCGTACACAGGGTGGATTTTGTTCTCATCTTTTTGCGCTCATGGGCTTCTCCATGGATTTTCTCTTCTTCTTCAGGCTCGACGGTGGTCCACATCCGCAAGCTCCGGAAACAGGGCCTGTCTCTGTGCAGAGGAAGGTACCGAGCGCTTGGCACTTCGTAGCCGAGCAAGTTCCTTGAGGAGAGCAATCAGCTGGTCCTCCGTGCGCAGCTGAGCGGCATATGCTACAATGATCGCTTTCAGTTCATCAAGGCTGTTATGCTCAAGCTCTGCAAGCTTCTTGTTCGTAACTTCCCTGTTCTCATGAGAGCCTAACACGCCTATCCTCTTATCACTATGTTTTATCGTAAAAGTGTGTTTTAGGATAGCATTTCAGCCAACCAGGCGTGCCTCGAATGTGGGAACGTGGCGCCATACATCGGCACCCTGCAACAAGCCAACCAGACCCTCAATGCGGATCTTGGGTGGGTCATCCGAGCTCTGTGGCCATCTAAAGCCCTGCGTGCACTCAAGCCGCTTGATTACCTGGATCCACCCATTCCGATCCCACACAATCGCCTTAATGGTCTTTTTGTTATGGCCACAGAATAGGAATACCGCTTTTGTAAATGGCTGAAGATGCATCTCGTGTTGCACAAGGTAGGCTAAACTCGTAGCTGACTTGCGCATATCGGTTGCTCCGGGGCGAACGTAAAAATCATATGCTTCGATAGCAATTTGAGCTATTGTCAATTGTTGTGGATGAGAAACACACATCCTTTCGGAATTGACAATCACGATGCCTCCTTAACTTCTACCCCATCTTTAAATTTCACATCAGCTACTACCAATGCGATGATATGAGAACGATTGAGCCGTTGCCATTTCTTCTCTGCCTCTAAAACCAATTTCCCTACCCTAGTCAGGGTCGCACTACGGGATCCACATCCCTTTGTCCGCTTTGTTCTCAAGCGCACCGTAGCAAATTTTGATTCTATGGGATTTGTGGTCCGTATATGACGTCAATGGCTGCCGGGGAAATCATAAAAGGTAAACAGATCCTCCTCATCCTTGGTTAAGCACTTCACGGCTTTTTCATATTTCGCCTCATAGGTCGAAACAAAATGATGATATGCCTGTATGGCTTGTTCCTTCGTCTCTGCCATATACATGTCCTGAATATGGCCTTTTGCCTTCGACTGGATGCCTTTCAGCAGTTTGTCCAAAATATTTGCCGTCTTATGTACCCAGCATCCCAACTAGCTTGGGCGCCTTTTCCAATCCCCGCTTTTTCACATCCAGCAGCACTTTTTTCCACGCCAGCTTGCCCCAGTATGGCACGTAAGGCCCCACGGAAATCTCCTGTACAGATCCCTTTCAGATACAAACAGAAAATCAAATTGTCCACACGTGGCATCCGCCTCAGGTAGTTGGGCAGGATGGTACTGCGAAAGCGCTGCTCATTGACTCGGTCATCTCCTCGCGGCTGCCTGATATGCAGCGGCCCCATCCCAAAACCTATCGCTCGCTCTGGATGCTAGCTATTGCGTACCACAATCCGCTTTCCCGCTGCTGCGCAGGTGCCGGTACGTATGCTTCTTCTTCAAGTTCCAATGCATGGTACAGCAGGTTCTGCGCTCCCGTACGTGCTCTGCTTTCCAGCATGCTCCATGATCCCCTCTCTGTATGTTTCTTCTCGTTTCCGTTATCCTGTTCCATAAGCATATCCCTCCAATTCGGAATACTATTTGCTTGTGTTTTTTCCGAAGGATATGCTTTTTATTTGCCCTCGCAACCCTATCCACAACTTTTGATTATATCTCTAGCAATTTCCATATGATCCTCCTCCCTGTACTCGTGTAAGAGTACACTCACTAAGGATCATGTGTCTCGTATATTTAAATTCCGCTTACGGTTCACATAGAAGTATTCAATGAATATTCCAGACAGGTTCTTCTGCAAGTCTTGAGAAGAAGTCTACCAGTAATTTCTCCTGATATTCACCATTGAATGTGCAGGAATGGAATCTTACCGACGACACCTCAAGAATGTTCCTCCAGGAGTTTCTCTCATCGCCGGCGACTATCGGATTGAAAAGCACGCCATTGTCGCAGGCGGCTTTGTAGTCCGCAGGTGCATCACCTATCTTTAGCACATGGTCCGGCTCATAGCCATGACTCATGGCCTTTCTTATGCAGATTGATTTTGTCCCCACCTCCTGTCCGGAGATGGCTGTTACAAGCGGAGCAATTCCACAACCTATCAGCTCACGCACTAGGGCATCATGTGGCGTTGCTGAAACCACAACCACATCAGCGAATTCACCAAGCTTTCTCAGAGTCTCCTTCACGTAGGGAAATGGAGAGATATTGCGCACGATATGCGCTATGTTTGAATCAACCTCACGGCTCCACTGTACCGCTTGGACAAGAACCTGGTCACAATCCGGATGCTCTTGATAGTACTTCTCCAAGGCGCTGGCTCCAAGAATAGGGGTCTCTTCTATCCATTTTCTGAGAGCGTTGAGATCCGGCATTGTCCAGCCACGTTCTATGACCTCCTCCCTCCTGGATATAAGCTCAAGAGTCTTAATCAAGGCTGGGAAACGATTAAAGCCACGGGTGCGCGAATACAGATTTACGAATTCAGCGCACTCGCGTGCGTATCTAGACACACTTTGAAGGTTCCAGCAATTCACTGTGGCGGGAATGAAGCATTCCTTGTGCTTCAGCTCCATGTTGTCCAGAAGACACCCGTCACTATCTACACAGACAAGAAAGTCCTTTGTTCTCCTCATATCAAGTAGTACATCACCCATAGAGGCCTCCATCCTATTGTTCAAGAATCAGAATCTTGTATCGATGAATCCGCAGAAAGCGTCCACAGGGGACTGTCCCTTGAATTCGCTCTCTCCCACCATCTTGTTGACCAAGGCCTGCAGCGTGAAATCGTGAGAATCATAGCAGTTGATGTAGTTCTTCACCTGAGACACATCAGGAAGATGGAATGGACAGTTAAAAGACACGAACATAGTCGGAATCTCGTTCACATACCACGGGTTGTCCCATCCTCCCTTGCTCAATGCCCACTCAAGACGCTGTGTGGTCTTCATAGTGCCCGTAACGTTCGCGAAACAGATGACAAGGTCGTAGTTGTCTGTAAGGTCGCTGACTTTCTTTTTCATTCCGTACAAACCCTTGTTACCCGGCCCTTTCTTGTTTATCAGCTTGATGGCATCAGGACCCATTTGCTCTATCATCTTCATCATATTAGAGAGAGGATCAACGTAAACCTCCACGCTGAAACCCTTCTCGTCAAGCTTTGCCTTAAACCGTTCTATAAGATCGGATCCATCAACAGCCATTCCTGCCTTGACAAGAAACTGGTTTGGATGAGGTCCGACAGATACAAGCAAGACACGCTTCTTCTCCTTTGGATCTATCGGGAAAAGCTTTTCCGTGCTCTTGACGAGAGTTATTCCCTTGTCTGCGATCTCAGAGGCGATGACCGTGTTCTCATGCTTTCCTATCACTGACAGTCCTTCCTTTGAAGGAAACTTGTCCAAGGTGAAGTTCGCAAGCCCCACTACGGCCTTCAGCCCTAGAATCCTGTGAAGCGCATCGCTCATACGCTCTTCGGTCAGCCTTCCATCAAGATAGGCTTCCTTCATGAAGGCGAAGTCCTCTTCTATGTCGTTGAAGAACAGGAACATGTCTATGCCCGCCATTATGGCTCCTGGCACAAGTTCTCTTCTCTTCCCACGGCCTGTAAGTCCCACCATGTGGGAAGCATCTGAGACTAAGACTCCGTTAAATCCAAGCTTACCTCTCAATAGGTCAGTAAGAATCTCGTGTGAGAGTGTCGCAGGAAGCAGGTTCTTGTCCTCGAGATCTTTTCCTGTGTTCTTCTTGTAGAAATATCTCTGGTATGCGGGCATCATGATGTGACCGGTCATTATTCCCTGTATGCCTTCCGATATGAGCTCACTGTAGACCTTTCCATAACTGTTGTCCCATTCCTTACAGGACAGGTTGTTGACCGATGTAGCCACATGCGGGTCCCTCTCATCGCAGCAATCCCCTGGGAAATGCTTTATCACACAGGCGATTCCACTTTCTTGCATGCCCTTGAAATATGCCTTTGACATCTCGATTATCAGATCCGGGTCATTGCCCCAGCTCCTAGTAGCAATTCCGGGATGGTGCCAGTTCCTCACGAGATCGACGATGGGTGCGAACGTACAGTTTGATCCGATGGCATTTGTCTCAAGGCCTGCAATCCTGCCAAGCTCATAGGCATATCTTGAATCTCCTGTCGCAGCGATCTTCATCTCCGAACCTACGAAGGTGCCGTCCTTGGTTGCACCGTTTCCGCCCATTTCAGCGTTCACGGCGGAAAGCACGGGGATCTTGCTGCATTTTTGAAAGTTGTAGTTCATCTCCCACATGCTCTCCTTCTCGAGAGGATTGAAGCGGATTCCACCCATGTGTTTGCGCCATACTTCCTCGCGTACCTCTTCTTCTTTAACATTCCCTGTCAGATGAATGAATAGCTGACCTATCTTCTCATCGATGGTCATTCCCGCTATTGTCTTCTCTACCCACTCTATCTGTCTGTCATTAAGGAAAAAAGGCTTAGCTTTAAGATTTAGCATACTATACTCTCCTTAATTTTACTGTCTGGATTATCTCATCTTCGAAGACCTGGTTTTTTATACTTTTATACTCTATTTATAATCTCTTTACATATTCACCACGACATAGTAGTTTTTTTCCATGGACAAGGAAGCCTTCCTTACTAAAAACATCTCTGTGATTCTTGACATACCAGTTTTCTTCTACAGGAAGAACAGTATCCATTGTGCATCTAGGAAATTAAGGAACCTGGAATTCATCGAATACATAAAAGGTATGCTCTTAGAGGAAACAGAACTTTTGGACGAATTCAGGCACTTGAACTTCATTACTGTGAAGAAATCCGGCAGATTTTGTTTCGCACAGATTACCCGGCCTTATCTGTTGACTATCGGACCTTTCTTTCTGTCAGAGAAAGATAGAAAAAATGCAATTTCCGGCTTCATGGAGCAAAAACAAAATGAGTTCTCGGAAATATGCAGAACACTTAAAATTATGTCCGCACAACAGCTGTCGGCAATCAACAGCATTACTTCCTTCATGGGCAAGTCTGATGAAGAGTCAGCCGATGTGAAGCCAGAGAATAGGATTCCCTCAAACAAGGAAGAGGCCATGTTCATCTTCAGGATGGAATCAGATACTATAGGCCAAGCCTACAAAGCCGAAAGATTGATCAGAAAGAGCATCTTGAATGGGGACAAGAAGCAGATGCTCAAAATTTTGTCATCGCTTGACAATGGAGTATTTGTGCATAAAAATGGAAGAGTTCTCGATTTCAAGGAAGAGAAACTCAACTGCACAACATTAAACACAATCTGTAGACTGACAGCCGAACAGGCGGGTCTTTCCGAAATCCAGGTACATGCGATCTCGCAGAATTATAGACGCAGGATAAACTCAGCATCTGAAAGCGAGGAACTTCGGAATGTCGTGAAGGAGATGGCTGTGGCTTACTGTGATGCGGTGGAGAACAACACGCTCAGCATTAACAGCTATACTGTCAAGACCGTGATGAAACACATCGTAGACAATCTGGAAAACAACCACTCCCTCCAGGAGCTTGCAAACCTTGTTCATGTAAACCCCTCCTACCTCTCAAGACTCTTCAAGAAGGAGTGCGGCATGACCATAACTGAGTTCATAAGATCACGCAAGATAGATGAAACCAAATGGCTTCTCCAGAACACGGAGATACCGATAATCGAGATCTCAGACGCCTTTGGATTCGAATACAGCAGCTATTTCTCCAGCGTGTTCCTAAAGCACGTGGGAATATCTCCATCTGAATACAGAAAGCGCTACAGCCACTCAAAAGAGGAACTCAGCTGATCTTTGAAATCCTATTGAGAAGGGTATTGAAGTATACTATCTTGAAAGTATCGAATCTCATGGCAATAAGCATGTCGCTGACTGACATTCCACGTGTCAGCCGAATCAATGTGGGAATATCGAACCTGACTAAAGCGGCAATTCCCTCCTTCTTCTCATCCCTCTGTGACAGAATCAGCTTAATCACACTCTGCCCTTGCTCAAGCCTACAGACCTCCTCCACCGTGTCAAAAACACTGTAGAAGCCTTCAACCTCCCTTACTTCCAGGTCCTTAAGCCAGTTGCAGACCAAACCAGCCTGATGGTTCTCATAGGACCTATCCTTCTCATCTACATGTCTAATCAAGGCCTTGTCATGAAGGTCCCCACTCACAGCCTTGAGATTGTTCTCGTCTTCAAGCATAAGACTGAATTCAAAGACATTATTCCCTTTCTGTGTCGCAACAAGCTTCCCATTGTTGTACAGGCTCACTTCAGTGCAGTTGGAATAGATCTTCACGGTTGTACAGGATTCCGTTCTGTTCATATAACGCTTCGATGCTATGTGCACGAACTTCTCACTAGAATAGAAGGCCTTTATCACATAAAAGGCGTCTTTTCTGGTCTTTCTGTCTGCGGTTACCAGCCCTTTTCTGTTAAATCCGCTGAACTCACCTATGGTTCTGCCATCCGCACCGAAGTCGAACATATTCCAGATGAAGGTAGCCCACAAATATGGACGTTGTTCTAACAGACGGCACATCTGTTCGTGGTAATCAGCCTGATACTGTTCAGAGAAATCGCCTCTCACAGGGCTTGAGGTCTGATACTTCACCACGGCATCAGCCCCGAATTCAGATAGGGCAAGAGGTTTGTCCGGATACATGGTATGAACCTCGTCCAGAAACACTCCATTCTCAGAGACCTCGCCCAGATACCAGCCATAGTAAAGATTGTATGCAATGAGATCAGGAAGCGTGACAAGTTTATTCTCAGGCTCCAGCATGAACATGTGGGCCATTACCGTGGGCCTGCTGTCATCCATGTCATGGACGATTCTATTCAGGACCCTGTTGTTCTCATAAACCTCGTCAGGCAAAGAGGAGGCGGTTATCTCATTCGAAAGACCCCAGCAGATTATGCTCGGATGATTCCAATTCTGACTTACAAGCTCCTTTATTTGACTGATTGTATTATCAAATCCACCTTCCATGTGTCTGCTCATATAGGGAATCTCTGCCCAGACGACAAGGCCTTTACGATCACACAGGTCATAGACATACTTGTCATGCTGGTAATGGGCAAGTCTCACGGCGTTGGCTCCGCACTCCAGGATCAATTCAATGTCCTCCTCCATATCCTTTCTGGAGATGGCATTCCCTTTTCCTTCCCTGTCCTGATGTTTCGATACCCCGTGAAGCGGATATGACACTCCGTTAAGCAGAAAACCCTTCTTGGGATCCATTTTGAAGGTTCTGAAACCTATGTCCGTTTTCAGAGTATCCAGAACTGAATCACCTGAGATTATTCTCGCCTCCACCGTGTACAGATAAGGATCCTTCAGACCGTTCCATCTGTGTATGTTGCTCACATCTAAAAGACACGAGGCCTTTCCAAGAATGAAATTCCCATACAAAAGATCCTTCTTCGCAACCAGGTGCCGTTCAGCATCAAGAATTCTCATTCTGACAAGATCGAATAGCCCTCTAACTGAGAAATCCATGACTACAGCAGCTGAATTTTCGTCCAGGGATGATGAAACTTTGAATGGTGTCTCGAACCAGGCGTCTTTCAAACAGACAAGGCGCACAGGCCTGTATATCCCGCCGTAGAATGTAAAATCAGCCACTTGTGGGTAGACTCTGTCATTCGGTGAATTGTCGACCAGCACTTCCAATATGTTTTCCCCTGAATGCAGACAGTCGGTTATGTCAGCGCAGAAGAACGAATATCCGCCGTCATGATGTACGACCTTCTTCCCGTTAACAGCGACATCGCATGACGAGTTGACACCATCAAACTCAATGACGTACTTCTCAAATTTTTGAGGAACCTCAAGGCGACGTGTATACCTGCAGCATCCACGCCAATAGTCATTTCCACCGTCCTGACCGTCGGATGCATTCCAGGTATGAGGAATGTTTACCTTTCTTCCTAAAAAATCACAGTCTTTGAAGAACATCCAGGAGTTGTTGAGAGAAATTGTTTTTCTCAAGCCTTACCCCCGCCTTCAAGAGTCGCATTGAGCTCCTTAGCCCTCTTTTTGTCCTCCCTCCATTTCAGGAACCTGGCTTCGTTTGCTGAATACGCGAGAAGCACAAGAAGGAAAATACCTGTGGTCATAGCCTGCAGTGTCGCAGGAAGCCCCAATGCCACAAATCCATTCGACAGGAACGTCATGGTAAATGCGCCTATGATGAGGCCTATGCACAGAGGGCAATATCTGGCAAGGAAGTGTGAAAGGAAGTAAGCCATCAGTCCGCTGAACACAAGGCCTGCGGAATCAAGCGGAGCCACATTCAGAATCTGTCCACTTTCAGATAGATACATAGCAGAAGCAACTCCAAGGAACAAACCGGCGATTGAGAAGTTCAGCTGGACTATCTTATCGTTGTTCAGTCCTGCAGCCTTTGCTATGGTGGAAGAACCACCCATCGCCTTGATGTTGTGGCCGTATGCAGTGTGGTTATGGATCACATGGAGAAGCACGGCCATTACTCCCAGTACTACAAAGTTCCATGGAGCGAAAGCAAGCACGGAGAACTTGCCACGTATTATCACACCGTCAACAAAGAATATCCTTGGGAGGGTCTCATAAATGAAGATGAGACCTATTGTCAGAACCAAAAGAGGTACCTTGAGTTTATTGTACAGAAAACCTGTCAGTGATGAGAGGGCAACTCCCATGAGCACGCAGAACAAGATTATTCCGAACACCCCGGTGTTTGTCATCTTCATCAGGTTTCCACCGATGATTGCTGATGCGATGACACATCCGCCGGCAGAGAAGTCCCAGAAGCCAAGTGTGAGATGACCCACCACAGCCATTGACAGGATTGCAGTGACTATGGACTGCTGGAATGTGACGTAGATCATCCTCCAGTTGAGGGTTCTTCCGTGCGAGGCGATTCCGAATATGGAAATAATTGCGACAGGAAGAATGAGCGTCATCATCGCATTGTATAAAAACTTCTTAAGCTTCTGCATAAGATACCTCTTCAGGGAACACCATCAATTGCTTGTTCTCAATGACATGACCTGGGCAACTGAATAAGACTTTGCGAACTTAGCGAACTTCTCAGGAGTCATATCCGGATTCTTGCCCATGATAAGCGACTCAATAACCTCTGGAGTATAAACCCAGAGGCCCGTTCCGCTTGCTACATACTTCTCATAGACCTTGTAGTCCTTTGAGCTTGTAATCTGGAGAAACGGGGTATAGCAATAGCCGCCAAGGGAATCAAGTATCCTTGTTCCGTCGTAGATATAGTTGTACAGTGCCGCGAATGCAAGCATAATCTTGTTGTACTGACCACCGGCGATTGAACAGATGACACCGTTGTCCAGATAATCTGGTGTGCTTTCAGAGATATCTACAGTAGCAAGCTTAATCTTGCCTATCAGACCGTTCTTTCTTATTGCTGTGTAACCAGGCTCGCTGAAAGCTGTGCTGAATAGTCCGTCCATTTCAGGGAAGGCTGCTGCGAATGTATTCACAGCGGCTGGCCACTGTGCGCGGCTTGAGTACTCGGAGAGGACATTCATGTCAGGATGGTTGGCAAGAACCGCCTTGAATCCTTCATATCTGTCCTGATGATTCTTTGAAAGTCCGGGTGTGAGGTATGAGATGCAGATGTTCTTGCATCCTGCATTGTACAAAGCCTCAGCGGCACTGCATCCGACTGCATAGTCATCGTTTACGACTCCACCAAGATAATTGGAATAACCTTCCAACTGATTGGCAGTTTCCTCATCGACAGGCTCGTTCAAGGCGATCAGAGGGATTTTCTTCTTTGAGGCTGCATCAAGGTTCGCCACATTAGGTGTGACGAAGATCACACCGTCAAGATCCATCTGGAACATGGCATCTGTCTTGGCCATGGCTTCTTCTGTGTTGAAGCCGGTCTCGACAAATACGAATTCAACATTGAAATAAGTGGAAAGAGACTCAAGGCTGCCCTTGAACTGTGATCCCAGAAGATCTGTGAATGTCGAGTAGACAACAGCAATCTTCGTCTTCTCATATGTCCTGACATCAGTGGCTTTAGAAGACTTCTTATTATCTCCCTTTGCGAAAACTGGAGTCAATGCGATTAATGCGATAAGCATTACAACAATGATTTTCTTCATACCTTCTTCTCCTTATCAGTTTTTCTCTACAGTTTTATTATGCTGACTTGTTTCATCACAGACCGGTCATACGATACAGAAACAATGAGGATAAACATCAGGCCTTTGACAAAACTTACGAAACTGACATCCATGCCCCACATGGTAAGGCCATTTGTCAGAATCGTCATTGTTATTCCTCCAAGAATGAACTGTTTGAACTTGGCTGCGCTTCCACCGCTAATCGGGAAACCACCCAGAACCATAGCAATCATGATATCGAATTCAAGTCCGCTGCCAGAGGAACTGGATACTGTTCCGATTCGTGTCATTTGGAAGAAAGCCGCTATGCCAACACAGAATCCCATGATCATATAGGCGCTGAGTTTGTATTTTTTCACATTGATTCCTGCCTGTGTTACAGTTCTCTCATTTCCACTGATAGCCTTCTGGATCTTTCCAACCTTGGTTTTCTCAAACACGTAGAAACCCAACGCAATCATGACAATCAAAACAACAGCTTTGAGTCCTACTGAGTTAAAACCTTTAAAGCGAACATAATCCAGTGTAATCTGTCCTCCAACCTTCTGCGTGAGCAGGGAAAGAAGACCTGCGGTGATATTCTTGACACACAATGAGGCAACAAACGGATGGATATTCAGAAGAATCGAGGAAAGACCCACAGTTGAGCAAGCAACAACCGAAACCACAACGGAGGCAAGGATACCAATCGGAAGCGGAAATCCGAGTCTCATGACCATATAGATGCAGATGAACTGAGCAAGTCCGCTGGTGGATCCGATTGAGAAGTCCATTCCGCCGTGAGCATACACAAACACGGCACCACAACTCACAAGAATTATCGTAAAGGCACTTGTCACTATGTTTGCCAGATTGTCGATCCTGAGAATCCTGCCTTTTGTGACTATAATGAAGAATACGGTTATAAGTACAAGTCCTGCGAAAGGAAGGATGTCCATCAATGTCTCTTTTCTTTTTGCCTTCTGTTCAAGTATATTCATTCTCGAATCCTCAGATGATATGTTCAATTAGAGCCTGTTCGGTCACATCAGCAGACCTCATAATTTCTTTGGAAATCCTTCCATCCTTCATCAGCACTATCCTATCGCTCATTCCAATCAGCTCCGGAAGCTCCTCTGAAATCATTATGATGCTCTTTCCTTCCTTCTTCAGTCTGTAGATCAACTGGTACATGAAGGCTTTCACACCAACATCGATTCCTCTTGTTGGGCAGTCCAGGATGTAGATGTCGCAGTCACGTGCTAGCCATTTAGCGAAGACAATCTTCTGCTTGTTTCCACCAGAAAGCTCGGATACCCTCTGCTTTGCATCATGGCACTTGATTCTCATGACATCTATCTGCCTCTGTGTAAGATTCATCTCATCCTTGGAGGAGATATATCCAAGTGTTCCGGAAAGCAGGTCATAAGAGGGAAGCGTTATGTTGTCCAGGATTGTGGCATTGATGATTATACCCTCCTTATCTCTTTCCTTTGAGACGTAGGCCATCCTATTCGCAACCGCCACCACAGGATCGTTTATCTCAACGTCCGCGATACAGTTGGTGACCTTGCCTGTAAGGGTCCTGTTTATTCCGAAAAGAACCTGTCCCAGCTCGTGCATTCCACAGGCAGAAAGTCCACTCAGTCCAAGAATCTCGCCTTTATGGAGCTGGATGTTCAGTTTCTCAATTATTCCGTATGTCACATTACAAGCATCCAAAACAACCTCATCGGAATATGAACCATCAAAATCATCTCTGAAGTAGTTGTCGGACAGTTCGCGGCCGACCATGAGCCTTCTCATCTTTTGTACTGTGATTTCCCTACCCACAAGGGTCTCGATGACATGTCCGTCACGCAGGATCGTCACACAGTTGCACACGCTCATCAGCTCATCCAGGTCATGTGATATGAAAATGACGCACTTGTTCTCCTCTTGCATCTTTTTTATCAGTTTGTACAGGATGGTCCTTCCCTTGTGGGCTAGGGCAGTGGTGGTCTCATCGACAATCAGCAAGTCAGGATCTGACACCATGGCGCGTGCTATCTCTACAATCTTGCGGTCCTCGAAGTTTAGCCTATATGTCATGGCCTCAGCCTTTATGTCACCGGCTCCTATTTCCTGAAGAATGTGGTTCGCCTGCCCGTTGATCTCACGAAAGTTGACAATCCCGAACTTCGTGAACTGCTCAAACCTCCCGATGAGTATATTGGATGCCACCGAGATTGTAGGAATCGTGTTCATCTCCTGCACTATCATGCTTATTCCGTGGTCCTGGGCGTCTATCATGTTCTTGGGGCTATAGGGTTTTCCTTCTATGTAGAGCTCGCCGCTGTCCTTGGGCTGTGCTCCTGCAACAATACTAGAGAAGGTGCTTTTTCCGCTGCCGTTCTCGCCTATGAGACCATGGACCTCGCCTCTACTGATGGTTATGTCCACGTCCACAAGTGCTCTTGTAGGACCAAATGCCTTGCAGATCTTCTGTTCACTCAAATAAACCCTCTTCCCCATAATTACCTCCATTCTCTATTCATAAACAGTGCCGGTTCTCCAGCACTGTTTTAAGCTAAAACTAGTCTTTAAGAATGTGTCCTGAGAATGTTGAGGTTCTTCCACGAACTTCTGAAGATCCGGTAACACCTCCCTGTCCGTCGAACTGACCGCTTCCTTTTCCACCAAGTCTTGTGTACTCGATTGTGAATGAACCATCAGAATTTACTTTTCCTCTGAAGCTTGTAAGTCCGCTACCCTCAGTTGCACCATGGATTGTTCCGTCTGCATCAACAACGAACTCCTCCATGACACCCTGCTCACCATCCTGGTTTGTAAAGATGACATAATACTCACCGACGAACTTTGCGATAGGATTCTCCTCCTCAAGAATGTGTCCTGAGAATGTTGAGGTTCTTCCGCGAACTTCTGAAGATCCGGTAACACCTCCCTGTCCGTCGAACTGACCGCTTCCTTTTCCACCAAGTCTTGTGTACTCGATTGTGAATGAACCATCAGAATTTACTTTTCCTCTGAAGCTTGTAAGTCCGCTACCCTCAGTTGCACCATGGATTGTTCCGTCTGCATCAACAACGAACTCCTCCATGACACCCTGCTCACCATCCTGGTTTGTAAAGATGACATAATACTCACCGACGAACTTTGCGATAGGATTCTCCTCCTCTTGTACCGCTTCCCCCTGTACCTTTGTGGCACCGCTGACGGTTACGATCGCGATGATTGCAAATAAAAGAACAACATAAAACTTCTTCATCTTTTACCTCCTTTCAAATTACTTTGACCTAACAGGTCAATTGTATTATCTATTTGGAATACAGGTATCATATTCATTATATTTACCTCAATTAATTTATTTTGACGTTTTCACTCAATTATTACAGAGGCCTTACCTTCCAATTCCTGGCTATCTTTATGTC
>Ga0255340_1003422_pt1 | contig 16767 bp, 7 predicted proteins | sample wastewater_treat_7_FD_192417 | JGI IMG/M metagenome (GOLD analysis project Ga0255340, IMG submission 192417) | Wastewater microbial communities from Lulu Island WWTP, Vancouver, Canada - plant10 | ecosystem: Engineered > WWTP > Wastewater > Unclassified | place: Canada: Vancouver, British... | reverse complement strand
CGAATGTTGCCAAATACCTCCAACGGGATGATCAGCGCCGCACCCCACATCTTGTGGCCAAAATCTTCTTGACATACAAGTGACGGCTTAATATACTTCGGCCCACAAAAAGGAAGTTCTTATCAATTCAATAGAAATAGACAAATTGGTATACCAATTATATAAATTAGAGCCAGAAGAGATAGAGATAATAGAAAGCGTAAGTGACGTAAATATTTGAAATAAATTTGTAAAAATTTTATTTATCTAAAAATATCATTAAATTTGCCAAAATAAAATAGTCAAATTTTTATACATAAATGGAAACAAAAGAACAAAAATTTTACCAAGCATTACAAGATGTTTTCATAGGTGCTACTATAGAAGGGCAAGGTGGTTTTGTTAATTTGATGAAAATAAAATCGAATTACTATAGCAAAATAGAAAAATTAATCAAAGAAGATATCAAAAAAGCCTTAATGCAATATCCTGACTTTAGGAATGAACTTTTCGATAAACTTTATTCTTTTTTTAGCCGTTACTTTAGCGAAAGCGGTTCCATCTACTTTAATTCTACACCTTTTCATAATAATGTTTATGAAAAAGTCTATACTGATGAAAAAGATGTTATTCTGTTTTGGAAAACACATATGCTTTACTACGTAAAAACAGATAGGATTTTTAAAAGTATGGAAATAGAAGTAGATGGGTTTAAGTTTCACTTCGATGTATCTGAGCTAGAACACAAAAAATCTAATGAAAAACGTAATCTGATTTATGAATTAAAAGAGGTAAGAAAAGACAAAACATTAGTTTTTAATGTTCTTTATTCCGAAAGAGGTAGGAAAACGAAACAAAATGAGATCCTTAGTACATTAAAAAAGGAAAAAATATCGATTGACGAAGAAGTTTTAGAAAAAGCATTTAGAACATTTGAAAAGCAAAGTGAGGTAGATTTCTTTATCAATAAAAACGCTAAAGCATTTTTGCAAGAGCAGTTTAAACTCTGGAGTTATCAATACTTCTGGGAAGGTGCAAAAGAGTGGAGTGCTGATAGAGTAAATGAATTGCAAATCCTTAAAGATATTGCTTTTAAAATTATTGATTTTATTAGTCAGTTTGAGGACGAACTAGTAAAAATCTGGAATAAACCAAAGTTTGTAAAAAACTCAAACTATGTTATTACATTAGATAGAATTAAAGATATATCATTGGTAGAAAATATTTTAAAGCATAAAAATATAAATGAACAAATCAAAGAATGGCAAGAGCTTGGAATAGTAGATGAAAACTTTAAGTTGGATGATATTTTTACAATTGATTTAATGGGCAAGCATTTGTCTGAAAAATATCAACATTTGCCTATTGATACCAAGTATTTTAAAGATTTAGAGCTTGAGATTTTAAGTCAGTTTGAAGATTTAGACAAAGCATTGGACGGTTGGTTAATAAAAAGTGAAAACTATCAGGCATTAAATACAATTCTACCAAAATTTAAAGAAAAAGTGCAGACAATTTACATTGATCCGCCGTTTAATACAGGAGATGATTTTGAATATGTAGATAGATTTCAAGATAGCACTTGGTTGAGCCTAATTTACGATAGGCTTAAATCAGCTAAGTATCTTTTACTCAATAACGGATCTATTTTTCTTCATTTAGATAGAAATGCAGATTATTACGGAAGGTTTTTGCTACAAGATATTTTTGAATCAAACTCTTATAAGAATGACATAATTTGGAAATACTTTGTTTCTGGAAAATATCCTAATGAATTTGCAAAGGATCATGACCGAATTCTTTTTTACGCAAAAACACCTAATTCACTGTTTAATTATGAAAAAGAAATAGATTCAGATCTCTATTACGAGAAAAAAGCAAAAGGAGAAACTGTTATAAAAGATGGAGTTGAATATTATGTTTACAACGGAGAGTTAAGAACATTTGAAAAGCAAATCGGAGAGACTTGGAATATAAACAAAGTTAAGCGAGATGGTCGCGAAACATTTGGTTTCAATACTCAAAAACCAGAAGACCTTCTCAAAAGAATTGTTAAGGTATCTTCTCAAGATGGATCTATAGTACTTGATTATTTTCTTGGGATAGGAACGACAATTGCTGTTGCGCATAAAATGAGACGTAAGTGGATAGGTATAGAAATAGCGGATCATTTTAACACTATGTATATCGATCAAACAGGTGCAAAAAAAATTGGAATAGTTGGTCGTATGAAAGAAGTTCTAGCGGGGCAAGGAAATCACGAACCCTGTGGCATATCAAAAGAAGTCAACTGGCAAGGTGGCGGATTTTTCAAATACTACGAGCTTGAGCAGTATGAGGAATCTCTGAATAACTGCAAATATGAAGACGGAGGTTTGTTTACTGTGCCAGGTAGAAGTCAATATCAGGAATATGTCTTTATGAAAGATGAAAAAATGCTCAAAGCTCTGGAGATAGATTATGAAAATGATAAAGTAAATGTGGACTTATCACAAATATATCCAAATATAGACATTGCCGAGACTTTGTCTAATCTGACAGGAAAATGGATAAAGAAAATAACACCCTGTCTGCCAGAGGCAGACACCCCTCTACAAGAGGAAAATAACACCCCGTCTGCTAACGCAGACACCCCTCTACGAGAGGGGAATTATGAGGTGGAATTCGAAGATGGAACAAAAATTGATACAAAAGATTTAGATTATAAATTAATAAAACCTTTAATTTGGTGGGAATAAAAATTATGACAAATCTGTATCTTCAAAATATAGTACAAAGCATCGCTGATGACTCCCTACCGGCTGATTGGCAAGATTTTGATTTTGTAACATTTTCTGAGAGCAAAAAATTATTTGATTTTCAACAAAATGCGTTGAGAAATGCTCTAAAGGCTCTTCATTTGTTTTATAAAGAAAAACAAGCAAACAAAGCGGCTTTGTTTGAACTCTATCAAGACAATGGACTATTAGAAGATTTTTCTTATACTACAAAAAAAGATAGTAAGACGCTCAAATATCTCGAAGAATATAGCGACGATTATCCTGAAAAAAACGGCAAAATATCTTTTGAGTATTTTATCAATCGTATGAGTTTCTGGATGGCAACCGGCAGTGGGAAAACATTAGTTATTGTGAAAATGATAGAAATGCTGGGAGAATTAATTGATAGAGGATTATTACCTGAAAAAGATATTTTGTTCCTAACCTATCGCGATGATTTACTAGATCAATTTAAAGTACATATAGATGAATTCAATTCTTATCATTCAGATGTTAAGATTAATCTAAAAAATTTGAAAGAATATGAAGCTGTTAAACGTGCTAATCCTATACCATTCGCACGCAACGAAATCACCGTTTTTTATTATCGTTCAGATTTAATTACAGATCAAGGAAAAGAAAAACAGGTTGATTTCAGAACCTATGATAATCATGGGAATTGGTTTATTATTTTAGACGAAGCACATAAAGGCGATAGAGAGGAAAGCAAACGTCAAATATTTTACAATATTCTTTCGAGGAACGGTTTTTTGTTTAATTTTTCTGCAACTTTTACAGATGATAGGGATTTTGCAACTTGTGTATATAACTACAATCTCGCAGAATATGTAAAAAATGGATATGGCAAGCATGTTTATTTGTCGAGTGAGGATATTACGTCATTTCAAAAAAACGATGAGTTTACTAACATACAAAAACAAAAAATCATATTGAAAATATTGATTTTGCACACGATTATCAAAATGCATCACGAGAAAATAAAACAATACGATGTTTATCACAATCCACTCATACTTACATTAGTGAATTCGGTTAATACCGAAGATTCAGATCTCGAACTCTTTTTTAAAGAGCTTGCCGATTTTGCAAAAAATCCTATAAATAGTATTTTATTTAATCAAGCAAAAAATGAAGTACTAAATGAAATCTCATCAAATATCCATAAGCTTTTTGATGATGAAGATATAAAATTTAATGACAATATTGTCAATAATGTAAACGAATCTGATGTTTTGCAATATGTATTTAATGCACCGACCAATGGGAATGTAGAGGTTTTGAAACTCCCCGGTAATAAACAAGAACTTATTTTTAAACTTGCGACGTCTGATAAACCTTTTGCACTGATAAAGATTGGCGATATTTCAGAATGGCTTAAAAACAAACTTTCGGGTTATACCATAATAGAGAGTTTCGACAATGAGAGCTATTTTAAAAATATAAACGATGTCGATTCGGATATTAATATTTTGATGGGTTCGCGTTCTTTTTATGAAGGATGGGATAGCAATAGACCAAATATCATTTTGTTTATCAACATCGGCACAGGTACGGATGCGAGAAAGTTTGTCCTACAATCGACAGGGCGTGGTGTAAGGATACAGCCTGTAAAAGGCAAAAGAAAACGATTAATTTTTCTTCATAATTCTGAACAGATAGATAAAAATCTTTTCAATGCTGTCAAAGATTATTATATACCATTGGAAACGCTTTTTGTTTTTGGTACTAATGCTGCTAATTTAAGAGAAATTGTAGAAACACTTAATGCAGAAAAAAAAGATGAGAGCATTGGGTATTTGTTTGATATAAATCCTGAGATTGAAAATAAAAAAATGAAGCTGCTAATACCGATTTACAAAGATTCAATAGAAATAATTGCCAATCAAAAAAATCCTCAAAAATTTGAAATAAACGAGAATGATTATAATTTGGTAAAAAAATATTTCAACAATATCGGTAATAAAATAGCAGCGATAAAATTTAATCCTTCTATAACTGTTTTAGAAAAAATGAATGAAGCTTTTAATGGGAAATACGTTAATTATTTCCTTTTTAATAACAATTCATTTATTAATAATCCTGAGTTATTGCTGAAAAATATTTTCTATCATTTCGAGCAGACTTCAAAAGAATTTGACAAATTTAAAATTTTAGAAAATGAAATTATTCATTTTAAACATATTTCTGTTAGTTTAGATGATATCAATGATTTGGTAAAAAAGATCCAAAAAGTAAAGAATTATCCAAGTAAAGATATAGAAAAACAGAAATTAAAAGAAGAGTATGAAAAAGATAAGGATTTAGATAAATATACTGCTAAAATAGAAGATATAAATTCAAGTTTCGTAAAGGAGGAAAGAGCAGTGTATGGTTGTGACCCATTGGATATCAAATATCTTGCTAATCATTACTATCTTCCAGTGATAGTTTCAGAAAGTGAAAAAATTGACTATATCAAACACATCATCAAAACCAAAAGTGAAAAGGACTTTATTAACGATTTGGAAACTTATTTAGGAGTAACAGATAATAAGAAAGATTTCGTGTGGTGGTTTTTTAGTAAACTGGATGAGAGTTTAGACGAGGTTTACATTCCTTATTACAATCCAATATTAAATAAAATATCAAAATTTAAACCTGATTTTATTTTCTGGTTGAAAAAAGGTACTGATTATACTATTCTTTTTGTTGATCCAAAAGGGACAGAGCATACCAGTGCCTATAGGAAAATAGATGGATATAGAGTATTATTCGAGGAAAACGGAAAAGCAAAAGTTTTTAACAGCAATGGATTTAATGTGAAAGTAAAATTACTGCTCAGAACAGATGATGTTTCAAAAGTTCCAAACAATTATAAAGAGTATTGGTTTGATAACTTTAATGATTTTGCAAATAAGATAAAATTCCCTATCTTCATGGAGAAAGGAGATGACGGAAAATAAGAAAGTGCTTATATGACGCTGTAAAAAATGGTGAAATTAAAACAATTGGTGGTAAAAAATTTCGTAAATATTTTATTGACAAAAAATTGGGGTAAAAAACCTTATTTTTTATTTATTTAAAAAAAAGAAAATAGCTAAAACGTTGAAAATAAACAAGTTTTATTGACAAAAAAGTGGGGTAAAAAACCTTATTTTTTATTTATTATAAAAAAAAGAAAAAAAAATCATTTATTATCTTTATTCACAAAAATATGGTGCATAAGTAAAATGTATAATCAAAAAATAACGAAAAAACAATAAAATTAAGAACTCTCTGTTAATCATTTAATCTATTGATCACATTACATAACAAATTAAATCTCACTTGTAGATAAAATCCTCGCCGCCAAAAAAACAAATCACGCAGCAGATACCACCGCATGGGAAAAAGAAATAGACCAATTGGTCTACAAATTATATGATTTGACAGACGAAGAGATAGCGATAATAGAAAAATAATTTTATCTTCAATTCCCGAATTGCTCCAATGAAAAACCCATCATAAAGGCGTATTGCCATACCTCCAATCATAAAAATCATAATAAAATTAGTGGTTCAGACAATTAAAAGCTTCTTCTTTTGCTCTTTGCTATCTTTTTCATAATAAGCTCTTTTATTTTTTTAGCATCAGATATAGTAAATTTTTTACAAATTATGTTGCCCTCACCGTAGCTTGTTATTATTATGTCTGTGCCAAGTAGGCTTGTATTTAGCTTTACCGAAGAAATATTTGCTATTGGTATAGTAATAGTATCTACATTTATCAAATATTTATTTCGTTTTTTATATATAACTTCTTGATCAGTTATTATGAGTATATCTGGAGTAAGTATAGACCCACCGCGTGTGATAGCAGAGCGAAATTTATTCACCTCATATACATTAGTTTCATTATTTAGATCTACATTTTTTCTATCCCAATCATTATTATTTTCATTTACATCATTATTAATGCCTAATTCATGCGTTAGCTTAATGTCTAATTCATGTGTTATCAGAGCATCTATAGTTGAATTATCTAATCCTATTTGTTTACCTTTTTCAAATAATATAGCATAAGTATCTCTATTTAGTCCATCATTTAGGGTTTCTCTTATTATCTCTAAAAAAATTTCTATTTCATCCATGAATTTATTTTTATGCAAATATATTAATTATTTAAATAATGATTTATTTACATCTTCTATTTCAGATTTAATTTATTAAATAAATTATTAAAAAGCTGCATCTTAATCTAAAAAATTAATTAATTTAGTAAAAAATTAGGGGATTATGCAAATAAGGAATGGTTCTATAACGTTTTGAGTGGGTAATGAAAAAAATAGTAAATTTGGATTAAAAAAGATATGAATTTCAAAAGAGATATTTAGTTTGGCATTAAATATAGAAAAGTCATGGTATATCAAAGATATTATTTTAGAGAAACCTAATTTAAAAAAGTTTGGTATATTAACGATACAAATAGATTTCGAAAGAGGAACAAAATTTACTATAAAAGGAGGCGAGGTATGTTCAGTTTATCAGGGCTAAAGCCCGATGAAATTTTTTATTAAGTCCACGACCTAAAGGTCGTGGTTAATCAAAGTAGGAGTTAGATAGGATATTATCGATATATATTCCCGACCATTATGTCAGTTAATAAATAGTTATATAATTATGTAAAGCCTTTAGGATAGATAGCAAAGTGCTAAATAATAACCTCGACCTTTAGATCAGATAACAAAGAACTAGTTATTAACCCTGACCTTTAGGTCAGGGTATGACAAAAAAAAGATATGGGCTTTAGCCCTGAAAAAGTTTACCCATACAAAACGTTATAGAACCTAAGGAATTTTTAAAATAATATGGAAAAATCATTATAAATTTGTAAAAAAAATTTGGTTATCTAAAAATATTATTAAATTTGTAAAAAAATGGAGTCCAGAAACCATTTAAAAAACGGGGCGGTACTGAAAAGCCAAACGAGTAGGGAAAATTTAAAATTTTTCATTATGAAAAAGTTAATTAAAAAGTTGCTAGGTGTAAAAGTACATGCTAACCACACTGCAATTAAAGGTAAAAAAAGCAGCGGCGTAGAAGATAGTAGTACTGTATACAAGCACTGGAAACAAGGAAGAGATGTTAATTAGTATTCCTTAAATAGATATGGGGCATTGCGCCCCATATCTATTTTTAATCAGTTATGAAATTTTATCAATTTCCAATATTATTCTCTGGTAAATTATACCTTTTTAATAAAGTATTTGGTGTGTTATTGGAAAAAAAGGATTCAAATAAAGTTTATTTCAATTATAAAGGGATACCTATATATTATCAATATCAAATGGTATTAAATCCTTTTAAGTTAGATATACCAACTGATGATTTTGACGATATTAGTGTTAGTTTAGTTGCTGCACTTTATGCAAAATTAATGGTTTTTACTTGTAAGCATTCATTTATTGGAGCAATACTCTTAGCGAAATTCCCTTTTGTGAAATATAATTCTACTAAAATAGCTATTGCATCATTTAAAAAAATATATCCGGGTAGTTTTTATCAACGAACATTATGCTTACCACGCACATTGTTTGCAGCTGCTACTTCTAAATCATTTGATAAAAAAGGTGTGGCATTTATAGGGGTATTTTTGCCGAGTAGGAAAATGCATGCATGGATTATTGAAGATAATTCAAATCCTGACCCTGATGATGATTCATGGATTTGTTATCAACCTGTTGCAGCAATTACTAAAAAGTTATAAACCGTGGATATTAAAACATACAGTTTGCGTTTTTTTAATAAAAATACAGGTACAATACAAAATGATATATGGAGTGAACTTAATGAGGGGTTATGGAAACAACTTAATATAAACAATTATTTTTCGAACAGTAAAATTCCGTCAAATCAACCACATAAAACTTTACCTCTGTTTGAGAATTATACCATTATACCTCCCGGGACATTTTATGATAAGAAGACACACCAATTAAAAGAAGATTTATACTACCCCACATATATTAAGACCAATAAAGAAAAATTATATCAAGTATTTGAAAAATTCTTTGCACAATACTCTAACAAAAAAATTGCTGTACATTTAAGCGGTGGCCTAGATTCAAGTATTATTATAGGCTTATTACATCACTTTAATATCCCTTTTTATTTAGTAGGTTTAGTAAGTCATCGCTTCGAGTTCAGGACGGAAAAAATAGTGCAAGAACTACTGGCTCCACTCGGGGAAAAATCAATTTTAATTGATATGGATAACTATCCACCATTTAGTAATTTATCTCAAAAACCACTTTCACAAATACCTGATGCCAATATTAAACAAGTTGATTCATCTAGAGCTGTTGCAAAAACTTGCAAAGATTTGTGTGTTGATGTGGTGTTTACAGGACAGGGAGGCGATTCCATTTTTGTAGATGCTATTCCTAATTCTTCTGACCCATGGTGTTGTAATATAGGTAATGAATTTATACAAACATATGAAGCTGAAGTAATATATACAGAAATGGGGTTAGAATTGGTATCACCCTATGCCGATAAGCAAATTATTAATACAATATATAGCCTTAGAATTGGACAAAAAAATGATTATTTAAAAAAATGGGCAAGGCATTTTTTTAGTGATATACTCCCTAGAGAATTGGTGGAATATACATACTGCGCTGATTTTTTTGGAATAAGTATGGATGGTCTAGAAAAGGCCAAACCTGAAATAGAGCTACTTTTCAAAAGTGCCTATGAAATTACGGGTAATGAAATATTTTCACCCAAGGTCACGAAAGATTTTTTAGCTACTGATGTTTTCAACTTTGAATATCAAAATTATATTGATTTTTGTGATAAAATATCATTGGTTACATGGTACAATGCATTACTAAGGGAAGGTTATGTTAAATAAAAATTTTCAAGTTATATATCAGTCTGACCCAAACAATCTTAATCAAGTGTATTGGTTATGGTCAGAAGAGGCAAATGCTTTACAAAAGATAGGTGTTTCAGTAAATACCTTTACTGATGATTCAGCTAAACAGTTGCTATACAGAGGTAGTCGTAGCTTGGTCAGGGAGATGTATGAAAATGATAATAGATTTATTAATAACTATAAGCATTTTATAGCATACAATAGTATGTTTCTTTATTTTCCACATATTTCAGATTTGAGCATTGAAACATTTTTTGTTGATGATTTGAATGAAAATGTAGCAATTATGATTCAAGAAAAAGGATGGCATAAGGCTTTCATTAAGAAAGATATTAAATCATTAGAACACATTAAGAATGGCAAATCTATTTGGCCTTGCACAAGTTTTAACGAAATGAAAAATCTTTATGATAAAATGCAGATAGACGGTAAATATGCTATTCGTAAATATATTGATCCAACAGTTATTGAAAAGGAAGACCGTTACTGGGTACTTAATGGAAATATTTACCATAGATATAATAAAATTCCTTCTGTGGTAAAAGAAGCTGCAAAAAGATTAAATAAGCTAGGTAGCCGATATTATACAATAGATGCTACACCAGATTTTATAGTTGAAGTAAATCCTGGTGAATCATCAGATCGATATGCAGTAAATTCTGCGGAATTGTTTGCCAGCTGGATAAAAAAAGAATTTACATAATAAAAAATACTAACATTGAGAGCTAAATTACTGTTACGAAATAACTTATTTATCTAAAAATATTTTATTACTTTGCAAAGTAATAAAATTATTGACAATAAAATATTAGTAAAAAAAATATGACCAAATAGCAAAAAAATGTGAATTTATGAGTTTTTTTGTATTCAAAATTTGATAAAATTATTCTATAAAATCAAAAAATATTTTTTATAGAATTTTTTTTGTGAAAAAATTTCATTTTTATTCACAGATTCATGTTATAAGTGAATAACTTACAATTAAAGAATTGTTTTTAAATTAGAATATAAAATATGGGGCCAATCTAAAAAAATCATAATAAAATTAGTGGTTCAGACAATTAAAAGCTTCTTCTTTTGCTCTTTGCTATCTTTTTCATAATAAGCTCTTTTATTTTTTTAGCATCAGATATAGTAAATTTTTTACAAATTATGTTGCCCTCACCGTAGCTTGTTATTATTATGTCTGTGCCAAGTAGGCTTGTATTTAGCTTTACCGAAGAAATATTTGCTATTGGTATAGTAATAGTATCTACATTTATCAAATATTTATTTCGTTTTTTATATATAACTTCTTGATCAGTTATTATGAGTATATCTGGAGTAAGTATAGACCCACCGCGTGTGATAGCAGAGCGAAATTTATTCACCTCATATACATTAGTTTCATTATTTAGATCTACATTTTTTCTATCCCAATCATTATTATTTTCATTTACATCATTATTAATGCCTAATTCATGCGTTAGCTTAATGTCTAATTCATGTGTTATCAGAGCATCTATAGTTGAATTATCTAATCCTATTTGTTTACCTTTTTCAAATAATATAGCATAAGTATCTCTATTTAGTCCATCATTTAGGGTTTCTCTTATTATCTCTAAAAAAATTTCTATTTCATCCATGAATTTATTTTTATGCAAATATATTAATTATTTAAATAATGATTTATTTACATCTTCTATTTCAGATTTAATTTATTAAATAAATTATTAAAAAGCTGCATCTTAATCTAAAAAATTAATTAATTTAGTAAAAAATTAGGGGATTATGCAAATAAGGAATGGTTCTATAACGTTTTGAGTGGGTAATGAAAAAAATAGTAAATTTGGATTAAAAAAGATATGAATTTCAAAAGAGATATTTAGTTTGGCATTAAATATAGAAAAGTCATGGTATATCAAAGATATTATTTTAGAGAAACCTAATTTAAAAAAGTTTGGTATATTAACGATACAAATAGATTTCGAAAGAGGAACAAAATTTACTATAAAAGGAGGCGAGGTATGTTCAGTTTATCAGGGCTAAAGCCCGATGAAATTTTTTATTAAGTCCACGACCTAAAGGTCGTGGTTAATCAAAGTAGGAGTTAGATAGGATATTATCGATATATATTCCCGACCATTATGTCAGTTAATAAATAGTTATATAATTATGTAAAGCCTTTAGGATAGATAGCAAAGTGCTAAATAATAACCTCGACCTTTAGATCAGATAACAAAGAACTAGTTATTAACCCTGACCTTTAGGTCAGGGTATGACAAAAAAAAGATATGGGCTTTAGCCCTGAAAAAGTTTACCCATACAAAACGTTATAGAACCTAAGGAATTTTTAAAATAATATGGAAAAATCATTATAAATTTGTAAAAAAAATTTGGTTATCTAAAAATATTATTAAATTTGTAAAAAAATGGAGTCCAGAAACCATTTAAAAAACGGGGCGGTACTGAAAAGCCAAACGAGTAGGGAAAATTTAAAATTTTTCATTATGAAAAAGTTAATTAAAAAGTTGCTAGGTGTAAAAGTACATGCTAACCACACTGCAATTAAAGGTAAAAAAAGCAGCGGCGTAGAAGATAGTAGTACTGTATACAAGCACTGGAAACAAGGAAGAGATGTTAATTAGTATTCCTTAAATAGATATGGGGCATTGCGCCCCATATCTATTTTTAATCAGTTATGAAATTTTATCAATTTCCAATATTATTCTCTGGTAAATTATACCTTTTTAATAAAGTATTTGGTGTGTTATTGGAAAAAAAGGATTCAAATAAAGTTTATTTCAATTATAAAGGGATACCTATATATTATCAATATCAAATGGTATTAAATCCTTTTAAGTTAGATATACCAACTGATGATTTTGACGATATTAGTGTTAGTTTAGTTGCTGCACTTTATGCAAAATTAATGGTTTTTACTTGTAAGCATTCATTTATTGGAGCAATACTCTTAGCGAAATTCCCTTTTGTGAAATATAATTCTACTAAAATAGCTATTGCATCATTTAAAAAAATATATCCGGGTAGTTTTTATCAACGAACATTATGCTTACCACGCACATTGTTTGCAGCTGCTACTTCTAAATCATTTGATAAAAAAGGTGTGGCATTTATAGGGGTATTTTTGCCGAGTAGGAAAATGCATGCATGGATTATTGAAGATAATTCAAATCCTGACCCTGATGATGATTCATGGATTTGTTATCAACCTGTTGCAGCAATTACTAAAAAGTTATAAACCGTGGATATTAAAACATACAGTTTGCGTTTTTTTAATAAAAATACAGGTACAATACAAAATGATATATGGAGTGAACTTAATGAGGGGTTATGGAAACAACTTAATATAAACAATTATTTTTCGAACAGTAAAATTCCGTCAAATCAACCACATAAAACTTTACCTCTGTTTGAGAATTATACCATTATACCTCCCGGGACATTTTATGATAAGAAGACACACCAATTAAAAGAAGATTTATACTACCCCACATATATTAAGACCAATAAAGAAAAATTATATCAAGTATTTGAAAAATTCTTTGCACAATACTCTAACAAAAAAATTGCTGTACATTTAAGCGGTGGCCTAGATTCAAGTATTATTATAGGCTTATTACATCACTTTAATATCCCTTTTTATTTAGTAGGTTTAGTAAGTCATCGCTTCGAGTTCAGGACGGAAAAAATAGTGCAAGAACTACTGGCTCCACTCGGGGAAAAATCAATTTTAATTGATATGGATAACTATCCACCATTTAGTAATTTATCTCAAAAACCACTTTCACAAATACCTGATGCCAATATTAAACAAGTTGATTCATCTAGAGCTGTTGCAAAAACTTGCAAAGATTTGTGTGTTGATGTGGTGTTTACAGGACAGGGAGGCGATTCCATTTTTGTAGATGCTATTCCTAATTCTTCTGACCCATGGTGTTGTAATATAGGTAATGAATTTATACAAACATATGAAGCTGAAGTAATATATACAGAAATGGGGTTAGAATTGGTATCACCCTATGCCGATAAGCAAATTATTAATACAATATATAGCCTTAGAATTGGACAAAAAAATGATTATTTAAAAAAATGGGCAAGGCATTTTTTTAGTGATATACTCCCTAGAGAATTGGTGGAATATACATACTGCGCTGATTTTTTTGGAATAAGTATGGATGGTCTAGAAAAGGCCAAACCTGAAATAGAGCTACTTTTCAAAAGTGCCTATGAAATTACGGGTAATGAAATATTTTCACCCAAGGTCACGAAAGATTTTTTAGCTACTGATGTTTTCAACTTTGAATATCAAAATTATATTGATTTTTGTGATAAAATATCATTGGTTACATGGTACAATGCATTACTAAGGGAAGGTTATGTTAAATAAAAATTTTCAAGTTATATATCAGTCTGACCCAAACAATCTTAATCAAGTGTATTGGTTATGGTCAGAAGAGGCAAATGCTTTACAAAAGATAGGTGTTTCAGTAAATACCTTTACTGATGATTCAGCTAAACAGTTGCTATACAGAGGTAGTCGTAGCTTGGTCAGGGAGATGTATGAAAATGATAATAGATTTATTAATAACTATAAGCATTTTATAGCATACAATAGTATGTTTCTTTATTTTCCACATATTTCAGATTTGAGCATTGAAACATTTTTTGTTGATGATTTGAATGAAAATGTAGCAATTATGATTCAAGAAAAAGGATGGCATAAGGCTTTCATTAAGAAAGATATTAAATCATTAGAACACATTAAGAATGGCAAATCTATTTGGCCTTGCACAAGTTTTAACGAAATGAAAAATCTTTATGATAAAATGCAGATAGACGGTAAATATGCTATTCGTAAATATATTGATCCAACAGTTATTGAAAAGGAAGACCGTTACTGGGTACTTAATGGAAATATTTACCATAGATATAATAAAATTCCTTCTGTGGTAAAAGAAGCTGCAAAAAGATTAAATAAGCTAGGTAGCCGATATTATACAATAGATGCTACACCAGATTTTATAGTTGAAGTAAATCCTGGTGAATCATCAGATCGATATGCAGTAAATTCTGCGGAATTGTTTGCCAGCTGGATAAAAAAAGAATTTACATAATAAAAAATACTAACATTGAGAGCTAAATTACTGTTACGAAATAACTTATTTATCTAAAAATATTTTATTACTTTGCAAAGTAATAAAATTATTGACAATAAAATATTAGTAAAAAAAATATGACCAAATAGCAAAAAAATGTGAATTTATGAGTTTTTTTGTATTCAAAATTTGATAAAATTATTCTATAAAATCAAAAAATATTTTTTATAGAATTTTTTTTGTGAAAAAATTTCATTTTTATTCACAGATTCATGTTATAAGTGAATAACTTACAATTAAAGAATTGTTTTTAAATTAGAATATAAAATATGGGGCCAATCTAAAAAAATCATTTTTATTAAAATTATTTTTTTGCAAAAATAAATAAACATAAATTAGAGATAAAGAATAAAAACATATAGATAAATTTAATTTAAATAGAATTAAAATTTAGTTTTTGGACTTTTCAGATTACGATCATCGTTTATATTTGTTTATTGAAATTTATTTCCTTATTTTTACAAAAATATTCAATAAATGTCTATTAAAGTATTAGAAGCCTCTGCTGGTAGTGGTAAAACATATCAATTGTCTATGTTTTACGTTAAATTAGCATTAGAAAACCCAAATAATTTTAAAAAAATACTCGCTATCACTTTCACTAATGCCGCTGTGAATGAGATGAAACTGAGAATATTAGATAGACTGTATTCTATAGCTAATAACAACCCCAACTCCCTTAAAGAATTTAAAGATTTCGCTAAAGGCGGACAAATTAATGGTAAAAATATAACTCAACTATCTGATGATGATATATCTGGTGCTGCTAAAAATGTTTTATATAATATTCTGCACAATTATCAGGACTTTTCTGTATCTACCATTGATAGCTTTTTGCAAAGGCTCTTTAGAGGTGCTCTCTACGAGATAGGCGTTAAGTATAATTATGAATTAATTGTAAAAAACGACGATATCTACAGTGAGGCAGTAGATGATTTCATAGTAAATCTGCAAGAAAAAAATCAAGCTTTTAAGTGGCTTATTAGTTTCATTGAGGATAAACTCGCTCAAGATAAGTCTTTTAATTACAATAATATGCTATTAGACCTAATTAAAGAGATTAATAAAGAATTTTTCTATGATTATGAGGATGTTTTTAATAAATTGACTGATGAGGATTTTAAACAGAAATGTTTAGATGATATAATTCAATGTTTAGATTATATAATGAATGATTTTCTGGGTAAAGCTAATAAAATAAATGATGCGTTTAAAGACATTTGTAAAAATAATAATAATATAACAGAAAATGATTTTTATCAAAAAGCAAGAGGTCCAGCTTCTTTTTTAGGTTCAAAGATTGAAAATTTTAAAAAAGGTTATGAAATAAAAAAACTTTTACCTAATAGTTATTTTAATGAAGGGTTAAAAGGTAAACTTTTTAGTAGTGGTACAACGATAGCCTTACAAAATAATGATTTGCAAAAAATAATAGATTTATTATTCTCTTATGATAATTTAATAAAAAATGAAGGAAAAAACTATGAGACTGCACGCATAATTTCTAATCAAATCTATAATATAGCCTTGCTAAGTGATATTTTAAAAAGTCTATATGATTACAAAAAAACAAATAATATCTTGCTTTTGTCTGATATAGGAAAAATGCTAAGAAAGTTTATCGAAAATAATTATATGTTTATCTATGAAAAATTAGGTGTATATTATGAATATTTCTTAATAGATGAATTCCAAGATACCTCTCATGTGCAATATGAAATTCTAAAACCATTAATCAATGAAAGCCTCAGCCAAGCTCAGTCAGATAATGTATTGCTAGTTGGCGATATCAAGCAAGCTATATATCGCTGGCGTAATGGAGACTGGGAAATTATGAAAGATACCATTGATACTGACTTTCATAATAGTATTTCTAGAAACAATCTTACAGAAAATTGGCGTTCTTATCCTAATATTGTGAACTTTAATAATTCCCTTTTTAGTGAACTTTT
>Ga0255340_1003381_pt1 | contig 16913 bp, 13 predicted proteins | sample wastewater_treat_7_FD_192417 | JGI IMG/M metagenome (GOLD analysis project Ga0255340, IMG submission 192417) | Wastewater microbial communities from Lulu Island WWTP, Vancouver, Canada - plant10 | ecosystem: Engineered > WWTP > Wastewater > Unclassified | place: Canada: Vancouver, British... | reverse complement strand
GCTACAGATTCCAGGGACACAAGCCAAATTTCCCCCCTTTTTGGATAATCTTTTAAATAATCTTTCAATCAGGCCACCCTTCAATTGTGACATTCTCCCATTTCTTATTTATTTCTTTATCAGGGATGTACTCCTTTTTGTATCCTTCAATAAGAAGATTATCCAGTTTTGCCTTTTTGTCCTTATTTATTTTTTCAACTATTGCTTCAGTAATAAACTTACTTTTATTTTCATAAACCTCTATCGCCTCAGCAACTTTTTCTGGTATAGTAATATTTAATCTTTTCATTTTGTTATTTTCAAATCAATAAATCATTATTTTAATGTAATATTAATACTAGTATAAACACATCTTATTATACACATTGATTTATGTACGATCAATACAGTAATTGTAATTTATAATATAAGCTTTTCCTTCTCCAGCAGCAGTTATAGTCCAATAATAGATAAATAGGCAAATAGGCTGCTTTTGTATGCTTCTTTAGCAGTTATCCAGTTAGAAAAATCACAGTTAAATCAAATATTAATCTTCTTATTTTTTATGCTTTCACAAATTTTTTCATTTTTCAGTTTTTATTCCCGCATTTTTTATAGATGCCTTATATGGAGTCTTCTATCATCTCTTTGAGTTAAACAGGTAGGCCAGAGTCTTTTGCCTCTGCTGCTCTAAATGCTCTAAATAAAGAACTATAATTTGGGCTTAAGCTTATAAACAAAAATATATAATTTTCAAGGCTTAGTTCTTCTGGCCTTGTATCTTTATTAAACCCCATCTCTTCAAGTATAGAAACTATTTTTTGCTCATTTTTTTTATAAAACTGACCCCCTAAGTTAAGAGAATTTATAAGTTTTTTTCTTCTATGATAGAAACATACTTCAACAAAATTAAAAAATTCTAAAACAAAATCAGTATGAAAATTTTCATTTTCCACAACATTTTTAACCATATCAGGATTAATCTTATAAAGTATACTGTCAGGTAAAAATCTTAAATTCCTTTTTAAATTAACAGTTGTTGAGCCAACAAAAGGCTTTGGATAAAAGCAATTTCTTGAAATTGAAAAGCTCCTGACATATTTAGAATAAAAATTAAGCTTAACAGTAAATGCATTGTAATTTTTATCCCCTGGTTTTGCCAGTATCCTTTCTGCAATATCTTTTTGTATAGTCACATAGAAATCTGTAATTTTATCTGTTTCGCTTAATATTTTAAGTATTAAAGGCGCAGCTATTTTATAGGGAAGATTGGACACGCACTTGTTAATTTCATAAATTCTGCAAAAATCTTCATAATCAATTTTCATTGCATCATCATTTAAAAATATTATTTTCTTCCCCAATTCTTCTTTAAAGATTTCTTCAAATGCTTCTGCAATTGACCTGTCTACTTCAATACAGATTATCTTTTTCACTCTCGGTAACATAATCTCAGTAAGACTTCCTATACCAGGTCCAATCTCGAGCACAACATCATCATCTTTAAGATTAGCAAAAGTAGCTATCTTTTTTAATACATTTGTGTCAATTAAAAAATTCTGCCCATAAGTTTTTCTTAGCGAAATATTAAAATGTTTTAAAATTTCTGCTGTCCTTGAAGGAGAACTAATATAAGTTTTTTGGATCTCATTTTTACTTTTCATTGGAGTGGTAAGTTAAATAGTTAAATTAAAAAAATTTTTGGCATTTTTGGAAGTTTCTCTTTTGATATCATCAACAGACATATCTTTTAACCTTGCAATTTCCTCAGCAACATAAACAACATAGGATGGCCTGTTCTCCTTTCCTCTTTTTGGTTGAGGTGCAAGAAAAGGGCAATCTGTTTCAACAAATATTCTCTTTAAAGGCACTATCTTTACAACTTCTTTTGTAGTTAAAGCATTTGGAAAAGTAACGACACCTGTAAATGATAAAAATAAACCTTCTTCTAAACATTTTATTGCAAAATTGCTGTCCCCTGAAAAACAATGCATAACAGCCTTAAAATTCTTCTCATTAGAATATTTTTTTATAATTTTTAATGTTTCTTTATGAGCATCTCTATCATGTATTATAATTGGGATATTATTTGCAAGAGCAATCTCAATTTGTAAAGTAAAAGCTCTTTCTTGGTCAATTTTACTTACAGGATTTTTATAGAAATCTAATCCTGTCTCTCCAACTGCAACTACTCTTTTATTCTCATTTTTTTTATTATCATTTTTGCTTGATTGATTTATATTTAATTTTATAAGGTCTTCAATTATTTTTGCCTCATTTGAAAAGAAAGTATCAGCACTATGTGGGTGAACGCCAACTGCAGCAAATACATTTTCAAATGTATTTGCATACTCTAATGATTTTTTACTGCCTTCTATGCTTGAGCCCACATTTATTATTACTTTTACATCATTGGCTTGCGCTTCACTAACAACTTCCTCAGGAGTTTGCTCTTCAATCATGTCAAGGTGAGCATGAGTATCTATTAAAAAAATATCATCTATAAAATCATCCATTAACACCGTCCATCTATCTTTTATTTATTACATCCATCTTAATCACTATAAAATCTTTTTATGCTTCTCATGTATCTTATTTATCTTATTATATAATTTATCCTATCTTCTATTCTTCCTTTTATTTTTTTCTTATTTATCTCTTTTGTTTTCTCCTTCTTATTTTTTGTCTTTTTTTATCTTTTCTTTTATTTATTTCTTATTCCTTCATCCTTGGAAATAAAATTTCCCTGCTTCCAATTTTACTATATTCCTTATATGCTCCCCAATTCCCATCAATAAATAAATTAAGCTCGCTAACTTTTTTATTAACACCAATTTGAGCAAATATTTTTTCACATGTTTTAGGCATAATTGGAGAAATTAAAATCGCTGATACTCTTAAAGTTTCAATTAAGTTAAATAAAATTTTATCAAGTATTTTTTGGTCTTCTATGTCTTCACTTTTAGCAACATTCCATGGCTGACTATCTTCTATGTATTTATTAGCCATGTTTATTATTTCTAAAATTTTAACAATATAATCGTTAAATCTTAATTCTCTAGCAGCACTTAAGCAAAATTCTTTTACTTCATCCCATTTATTTTTAAACTCATAATTTTGAGACTCATTATTTTTAACATTATTTTTAAACTTGCCAGTTTTTTGCTCAATTTTCTGTGTAATATCCTCAAATTTTTTACTTTTTAGTCCATTGTCATTGTCAGCTTTATCATTTCCATTTGTACCAAAAGAAACTTCGCTTAAACTAGGATTAGGGATTATGCCATTTCTGTATTTCTCAATCATTACCATTGTTCTTGAAAGCAAATTGCCAATATCATTGCTTAAATCAGAGTTATATCTTTTTATCATTTGCTCATGAGTAAAAGACCCATCCTGTCCAAACGGAATTTCTCTTACTAAAAAGTATCTTACTGGCTCAACTCCATATCTTTCCGAAAGCTCATCTGGATCAAGGGTAATACCTTTTGATTTAGAAAGTTTTTCTTGCCCAAGCATAACCCAGCCATGAATCATTATTTGTTTTGGCAAAGGAAGGCCTAGCGACAATAAAATAGCAGGCCATATTATAGCATGAAATTTAAGAATATCTTTACCTATATGATGCTGGTCAGCAGGCCAATATTTTTTAAAAAGACTGCTATCTTTTTCATCTTCAAGTGAATATCCAAGTGCAGAAATATAATTTATCAAAGCATCAACCCAAACATAGCATATATGTAAAGGATCAAAAGGAAAAGTAATACCCCATTTAACACTCGTCCTGGAAAAGCTTATATCTTTAAGACCCTGGTTTATTATACCAAGAACTTCGTTTTTTCTTGTTTCAGGAAAAATGAAATCTGGATTTGCTTTGATGTGTTTTAAAATTGCATCCTGATATTTTGATAACTTAAAGAAATAATTCTCTTCTTTTATATATTCAACTTCTCTGCCACATTCAGGACACTTGCCATCAACAATTTGAGAATCAGTAAAAAATGTTTCATCTGGAATACAGTACCAACCTTCATAATGCCCTTTATATAAATTGCCGTTATCTTTTAATTTTTGCAAAATGTTTTGAACAACCTTCTCATGCTTTTCATCACTTGTCCTTATAAAAGAATCATTGCTGATTTCATAAAGATTTAATAGTCTTTTCATATCCTCAACCATCAAATCAGTGTACTGTTTTGGACTTATACCCTTTGCGACAGCGCTTTTTTCAATCTTTTGCCCATGTTCATCAGAACCTGTTAAAAAAAAGACATCCTTTCCTAAAAGGCGATTAAATCTTGCAACAATATCAGCCAATATGGCTTCATAAAAGAAACCAAGATGAAGTTTGCTGTTCATATAAGGAATTGCAGTAGTTATATAAAATTTTTCTGTTTTCATATTTGGATTTGTCATATTTGTATCTGTATTTGTGTTTATGCTTGTGTTTATGTTTAAATTTTTCATATCACCACTTTGGTTGTTTTTTAATTATTGTATTTTCAATATTTTAATTGTTATTTTAATTATCGTTGCAATCACTACTACAATCTTGCTATTTCAATCACTGTCAATCACTGCTTTGATTAATTTTAAGATTTTTTAATTTTTATATAAATATCATATAAATTTTTTCTGTCAATTTCATATTTAAGTAATATATTCTTAAAGGCTTCTTTTCTTGTAACTTTTTTTTCAAGTAATTCTTCTAATTTTTCTTTTATCTCCCCCTCACTAAAATCTTTCTTCTTCAATCCTTTTAAACCATCCAATACCAAAACAACTTCGCCCTTTAGTTTATTTCCAGCCTTCTCTCTATTATCAAGCTCATTTAAAATATAGGTTACTTTCCCTCTAATGTATTCTTCATAAACTTTTGTGATTTCTCTTGCAACACAAGCATCTCTATCCCCAAAAATTTCTAAAATAATTCCAAGCAAACGCTTAATTCTATTAGGCGATTCGTAAAAAATCATTGTAAATGGAATGTTCTTAAGATCTTTAAGCTTATTTTTTAGTTTTTCTTCAGACTTTGGAAGAAAACCAATAAACAAAAAATTATCAACAGCAAGACCTGAAGCAACAAGAGCACATAAAGCCGCATTTGGCCCTGGTATCACAGCTATACTTATGCCCTCATCAATGCACTTCCTAACAATCCTATAGCCTGGATCTGAGATTAAGGGCATCCCTGATTCTGAAACAAGAGCAACATTTAAGCCGCTTTTTAATTTTTCTATTATTTGTTTTTCTTTTTGCTCACCAGAATTATCATGGTAGCTCTCAATACAAGAATTTTGATAGTTTATTTTAAATTTTGACAATAATTTTTTTATTGTTCTTGTATCTTCCGAAATAATAAGGTCAACTGTTTTTAGTGTTTCAAGGAGCCTAAAACTTACATCATTTAAATTTCCTATTGGAGTTGCGCATATAAATAATTTACCTTGCCCAACTTCCATTCGATGATTAACTTCCATTTGCTTATTATATGAATTGTTTATATTTTTGTCATTTTCATAAAATAAATCAAAAAATTATCAGTTTAAAAAATTCATGCAAAATTTTAACAATATAAGTTGCAGATTATGTAAATTGTAAGAAGGCTAAAAAATAGTAATATTAGAAAACAAAGATGAAATAAAGAAAATTACTCAGGCGTCTTCAAATCAAATAAGTTCTTAAACTCTTAAAAAGGCCAAGACAAGATTTTTATTCGTTTTATTCGTTATGTAATACTCTGTAATCTCCTGTTAAAAAAATTATTACTCTTTCGCCAACATTTACTGCTTGATCTCCAATCCTTTCAAGATATCTTGTAGAAAGCGAGATATTGGATATATAAAGAGCATAATCCTCATTTTTTAAAGCTTTATCGCTAATAGCTGAGGCAAAAAGTTTTTTAAAGATAGTTTTTTGTATTTCATCAATCTCATCATCAATCTCATCGAGTTTTTCTGCAAGTTTTGCATCTTTATTTCTAAAAGCCTTTAGGGCTTTTGACAACACTATTTTTACAAGCTCAGACATTTCTTTTAATAAATCAAGAATTTCAGGAGTCATAAATTTTGCTTTACGTGCTTCAAGCTTTTTAGTAATCTTTGCAAGATTAACAGCAAGATCCCCAATTCTTTCAAGCGAAATAGTAATAATATTCATTGCGTTAATTAGCCTTAAATCTCTTGCAAAAGGCTGATACTTCGCTTGGGTAATAAGACAATCTTCTTCTATTCGTAATTGCAAATCATCTATTTTATAGTCATTGTCTATAACCTTTTGTGCATATTCCAGGTTACCCTCAATCAATGATTTAGTTGCATAGTCCACAGCTTCTTGCACTAGCTTGCCCATTAAATTTACTTCATCTACTATCTTTTGCAATTTTTCGTGAAATTTCTTAATCATTTAAACTCTTATCCTTAAAAATTATTTACATCAAGAAATGTTAATAAGAATATTAAATTAATATAAAATATAATGCCCAAAATTAAAGCTTATATAATATATTGGATACTACATATATGGATAATTAATCCATGTAACTAATAGCAAACAATAATTAACTATTCTGAAAGCTAATTTATGTACCTTATGGTAACTATATTAGCAATAAATGTAAAATAATAAAGTATATTTTTGCCAAGTTAACTAGAATATTGAATCTTGCATTTTCGATTATTCTGTATGTCTCTTTATCAACAGAAAATCTTGAAAACTTTTTAACTTATTGTTGTTATTAATGCAATAATAAGTTAAAAATTTATTTTGATATATAAAGAAGCTAAAAAGCATAGGTTTTAATAAAAGAAATAAATTAAGAGATTTTTAGAAATGCATAAGATAAACATTAATATAAATATAAAAACTAGGACAATTCTTTTTTCCTAAGCCTTTGCCTTGCCCTTATCAAACTACCGACTGCAGAGAATAATAAAACAATTATAAGCAACACAAGAGCAGTCCCCCATTGCTTATCTTGTGGCGCATTTGTGACCTGTGTAGCAAGAACATACAAATGATAAGGTAAAGCCATAACTTGAGAAAATATTGAGTTTGGAAGCTGCGGTTGAGAAAATGCTGCCACTGTAAAGATAATTGGAGCCGTTTCACCAGCGGCTCTTCCTATTCCTATTATTGATCCTGTAAGAATACCTGGCAAAGCTTGAGGTAAGACTACTTTTGAAATAGTTTGCCATTTTGTAGCACCAAGCGCAAGAGAAGCTTGCCTATATGTATCAGGAACAGACTTTAATGCTTCTTCAGTAGAAGTTATTATTACAGGTAAAATCATTAATGCTAAAGTAAGTGAGCCAGAAAGAATTGACTTACCAAATTGTAAAAATAAAACAAAAAACCCAAGTCCAAACAATCCATAAACTACTGATGGAACTCCTGCCATATTAATTATCGACAATCTTACAATTCTCGTAAATCTGGATTTTGGAGCATACTCATTTATATAGATAGCTGCAAAAACTCCTATTGGCAAAGCAAATATAATAGTGCCTATTACTAAATAAAGAGTCCCAATTATAGCTGGTAATATACCTCCTTCTCTCATTCCATTAGAAGGAAATTCAGTTAAAAATTCCCAGCTAAGAGAACTGACACCCTTATAAATAAGGTAAAAAATTATCCCAAAAACAAACATGACAACGACCAAGGTTATCAACAAAAGCAAAATATAAAAAATTTTTTGCTGCAAATTTCTTTTTCCCATAATTTTTTATGATTCTCGTATCTTGCTTATAAACCTATCAGCTACTAAATTAATTAAAAAAGTTATTACAAATAAAACTAGCCCAATAGCAAATAAAGCTGAGAAATGAAGACTACCTTTAGCTGTCTCACCCATCTCAGCAGCTATTGTAGCAGTTATTGTTCTTACGGGTTGAAGTACCGAGAATACTATTCTTGGTGAATTTCCTGTAATCATAAGAACCGTCATTGTCTCACCAATAATTCTACCAAGGCCAAGCATTATTGAAGCCATTATTCCAGACGATGCCGCAGGTATCACCACTCTATATGTTGTTTCCCATTTCGTTGCACCTAAAGCAAGTGAAGCATGTCTATATCGAATTGGAACTGCATTTATTGCATCTTCAGAAATTGAAATAATAGTTGGAAGACTCATAAAAGCTAACATTATAGAGCCAGATAAAGCTGTAAGCCCAATAGGTAAATTAAAAATATTTTTAATAAATGGAGCCACTAATTGAAGCCCAATAAAACCTATTACAACTGATGGAATTGAAGCTAAAATCTCTATTATAGGTTTTAATGTCTCTCTAACTACGCGGGGTGCAAGCTCTCCAATATAAATCGCTGAACCTATTCCAAGAGGAATTGCAATTAAAATCGCAACAATTGTTACTAGACCAGAACCAACCAAGAGGGGAACTAGCCCAAATTTTTGAGTTGATGTGGGTGACCATCTTGTTACTGTTAAAAAGTCAAAAATTGGATATTCTGTAAAAAATTTTAGTGAGTTATAAACTAAAAAAATTAAAATTAATAAAAGAACAAGAATGGATATTATCCCATTTAAAAAAACGAACCTAGTAATCAAAAAGTTTTTAAATTTTAAAAAAGATAACTTCATAAAACTATAGCAAGCTCAAATTAAATCAACTAAGCAATTAAGGAAATTTTGCACTCTTAAGTAAATCAAGTATATATAAAAGTTATTTTAATTAAAATGGTTTAATTTTTCTATAAAATTTTTATTTAAAATTTATTTTTGACAAATAAAATTAATAAGACAGAAAAATCCTATTAATCTAAGCTCTGCCTTATTAAAAACCTGCACTAACAAATCAAACCTAATATAGCTATTATTTTGCTTTAGATATTTATTTAATTCTTACAAACCCTACTTCCTCACCAATAGCTTGTCCCTCTGGGCTTAATACAAAGTTTAAAAATGCTTTTGCAATTTCAGCCATGTTACTTTCATTAGCATAAATATAAAGTTCTCTTGATATTGGATAAGATTTATTAGCTACATTTTCAAGAGTAGGCAAAACTGCAGGTTTACCATCTTTTATTACTCCAACAACATTTACAGTATCTCCAGCTTCTTTAAGATAACCTATTCCAATATAGCCTATGGTATTATCATTACTTGCTATCTGATTGACGATCTCGCTATTTGACTGTAGTCTTAAACAGTTTGGAGAATAGTCATTTTCTTTCTCAGTTTTCCCTTTTTGAATTATTTCCTCAAGAAAATATTCACCTGTTCCTGAACTTGTGTCTCTTGCGGCTGCAACGATATTGGCATCAGGGCCGCCAACTTCTTTCCAATTAGTTATATTTCCCATAAAAATATCAGCAAGCTGGTCTGTTGTTAATTCTTTTACATCTATATTCTTACTTGTAACCACACAAATACCATCATTTAAAACTGCATATTCCTTAACTTTACCGCCTGCTTCTTCAATTTGGGCTTTTTCTTCATCCTTTATTGTTCTTGATGCAGTTGCAAGGTCAGTCGTTCCATTTATTAAAGCTGCAATACCTTCACCTGAACCACCGCCATTTACTGTTATCTTACCGCCATATAACTTCATAAATTCTTCAGCCCATTTTTGAATAACTTCAAGAAGGGTAGTCGAACCAGTAAGCACAAGTGTTTCATCTGTAAATTTCAATCCCGGAGTTTGAGTTGTATTTGTTTCAGCATTAGCTGTACTTTCTTGTGAAGCAACAGTTGTTTGGGTAGCTGTACTTGTGCATCCTACAAAAATTGATATACTCAAAACAGCTATAACCATAATAACTCCCATTGAAGTTATCATTTTCTTTAGTTTACCCATATAGTTAGCCTCCTTGATTTATATTTCCCCTTAATAAAAATTGGATTCTTTTTTGTTTTGATATTTCAACTGGTTATCTAATAAATGAAACGTTTCATTACTAAGTATTTTACTTTAATGTTTCATGCCTTGTCAATATATTTTTTAAAATCATTTAGTAGCATATCTTATACTATTTCTTGATGTTCTGGTGATGTAGCTTATTATGATGTAACTTTTTTATTTAATGTAATTTTCTTAAAGTTTGATGATACAAACTTTCAAGAACTTACAAGTGGTGGCGAGACGCAGAATCGAACTGCGGACACGTGGATTTTCAGTCCACTGCTCTACCAACTGAGCTATCTCGCCAAAAGAGGGTAGATTTGGCGGAGCTGACGGGATTCGAACCCGCGATCTCGTGCGTGACAGGCACGTGTCCTAAACCACTAGACGACAGCTCCTTAATTTTTAAAACTGCACGATTAAATAAAAATTATTTAAAAGTTTAAAAAAATGGTGGGCGATGTAGGGATTGAACCTACGACCCCCTGCTTGTAAGGCAGGTGCTCTCCCAGCTGAGCTAATCGCCCCTTGGTACCCTCGAGGGAATTTGAATCCCTGTTGCAGCCGTGAAAGGGCTGTGTCCTAGACCACTAGACGACGAGGGCTTCTGGTGAGCCGTGAAGGATTCGGACCTTCGACACCCGGATTAAAAGTCCGGTGCTCTACCACTGAGCTAACGGCCCACAAATTTCTACTAATTACTAACTTTAAAATACCAAAATTATAAGAAAAAGAACAATTAAACTTTAAATTTTAAATCTGGTTTATCATAATTTCTAACTTTATAATTTTAAATCAACTATGAAATTAAAAAAACCATAAAACAAGCAAAATTAGCAAGCAAACATAATACTATACTGAATAATATGTGTCAATAATACGAGCTAAGAAATTTGTAGATGACCAGTTAATACTAATTTATGTAATATGTAAATTTCTAAAAACTTTTTGAAATAACCTTAACTTTGCTAATACTTTTAATTTAAATTAACTTAAATAATTATTTTAGCCAAAAACATTCCAGTAATATTATAGCATATATGGTTAAGATTAATTATTGACTAGCAATCTCTTCAAAAAGCTCTTTTGTTGCCTCCTTGTCATAAACAACCACACTAGCATCACCTACCATCTCAGGCCATGAGGGAATGGTTGTTATTTCAATTTCTTGTGTATTTATTTTACCAAAGGAAGGCAAAAATTTAATTACGTCTTCAAATGTAAAATCGGTCCATACATAATTTAAAAGATAATTTATAAAAGCAGGTACTTTTATAAATTTCTCAAACGTAGCCTGCTGATCATATAATGCAAGAATAACCTTTGCAGCTTCTCTTTCTCTTACGTAAGCACCACCTCGTAAACCAGGCTCTCCATTTCTATGCCTGTTTCTGCATAAAGCAAGTGCTTGTTCCCCATTTAAGCGGTGTACCCCAGCATTTAAATAACATCCTGAAAATGAGTCAGATAAATTTTCCTCTATCTCAACTGTGACCCCTCCTAAAAAATCAATAAGTGGCTTAAATCCATCAAAATCTGTGATAATATAATTATCAATTTCAAGACCAGATAATTCTTCAACAGTTTTAACTGTTAATTCATTGCCTCCAATTGCATGGGCGCTATTGATTTTACCTTCTCCATGACCTGGAATATTAACCCAAGTATCTCTTGGAATTGTAACTATCGTCCCTTCACCAGTATTAAGATTAAAATGAAATATTATAATTATATCTGTTCTACCGCTTACTCTTCCTCCTGGCCTATCAAGCGCACTATCATCACCTAATATTAATATATTTACAGAATCCTGCTTTTCAGACTCTTTTGCGCTTTGATCTTGAGAATTTAAAGAAAAAGTTTCAAGGAATTTTTTAAAATCTAATGTCGCAGTTTCAGAATCTATATTAGGACCTGTTGCCATATATTTAATTACATAGAGATAACCATCATTTTTAAAAAAACTTATAAGGTCTATAGCTTCTTCTTTTTCATTAAGAAGCAAAGAATATTCATATCCATAAATATTAGATTTTATCCCAGATGATATAGTTACTCCCTTCGGAGGTATATCTTTTTTGCCATCAATTTCTTCCAAACCAGAAAAATATTTCTCTTTAATTTTTCTTTCATTTTGAAGATCTTTAATATCATTCAGATTTTCTACAGATATAACAATACTTTCACTAATCAAAGGACTGCTATTTTTTAAAAGAACTCCCTTGCTATTTTTTTCTTCAACAAGCGTCCAGCCTTTTGGAGACACAAAAGAATAATTTGTAAATTCCGTTGAGGAACTTTTGTAAAAATCTCGATTTATGACTTTTGTTGTAGCTGTTTCCCCAGCTGATTCTGGCTTTCTAGTTACAGAAGTTTTACTTTTTTTACATGAGGTAATTCCAGTAAATACCAAAAATATAATAATTAAGATTATTAAGATAATAAAAGTGTGTTTTAGTTTATTCCAATTAATCAATTTATATTTATTATTTAAATATTTATTGTTTAACTTCTTTAAGTAGCTCGAGGCTTCTTTTTTAAGTAATCAAGCAATATTACTATTTTCCCTTTCGTGAGCAATTGAGATAATCATTTAATATTATACATGCTGAAACGTCATCTATTTTATTACTTTTTCTCCCGTGTTTTTTATCTTTTAGTTGATGGGAGATTTTAGTAGTAAACCTCTCATCAAGATAAATAATTTCAACTCCAAGTTCTTGGGTTACATTTCCATTTAGTACATCTTCTATAAAACTTATAACTTTCTTAGCTTGGCTTGAAATTTCTCCCTTTAAAGTATAAGGAATTCCTACCACTACTTTTTTAATCTTATTATTTTTGATTATCTGTAGAAGCTTAGCTCCTGCATTATCATCATTTTCTATTATATCTAAAGGCATTGCCATAATCTCAAGCTCATCAGATATAGCAAGCCCTATTCTTCTATCTCCAACATCTATTGCTAAGATCTTCATTTGAATTTAAGTAAAAAGATATTTTATTACTTCTGTAAATCCTCTATTCATTTTACCATCAGTTATATAAACATTATCACAATTACGTAACACTTTAATTAAATCCTTTTCATCATCTATATCATTGTTCATTAAGAAGAAATATTCTACTTCACTTGCCATTTTAATATCCTCTTTAGAGTCTCCCAGCGCTAAGCAGTTTTCTTTTTTAAAATTCCTATGTTTCTTATCAAATTTAACTCCAGTTGATTTATCAATACCTTTTGGCATTAAATTATAGAAATAAGTCTTTTTTGTATTAAGCTCTACTTGATAGAGCGAAGTAGTTCCATTATTTATAAGAATATAATCGTCAAAACCATTTTCTTGCAATAATTTATTAGCTGTATCTATATCTATTTCCCCTAAAAGCAAAATATTTGTATGTCTATTTTTATTCCAGTCAATTTTACATTCTATCTTCCCTGGGAAATTATTTTTCAATAATTTTATCACCCTTTCAAAATCTTCATTTAAACTAGCAAAATTATACTTATAGTTTTTTTTATCATAGGTCATATAAACTTTTCTTCCAGTATCATAAACTACTTCACTGCCAAGTTCTGCAATATAATTTTTTAAATTAACCATCTGCGCATTATATTTTAGTTGTAGTTTATTTCTTCCAGATACCATCACGAGGTCTATCCCTTTTCTATCCAACAATTCCAAACATTCTAAAGCGCCAAAAAAATATTTTCCTTCACTGTCATTGATAACACTCCCCTTATCATTTAAAAGTGTCCCATCGCAGTCCGTATAAATGACCTTAATATCTTTATCATTTAAACTTTTTTTTATTTCTTCTCTATAATCTTGAAAAAATTTTAAACCAAGAAATTTATCAGACAAAATTACCCTCTTCTAGAAACTCTCTTACATATTTCATTATTACTTTGTTACCCTTATACTACACCCTATCTATCTTCTCTTATCTTCCTTTAATCTGGGATTTTATCCTCATAAATTGCATAATATCAGTTTTAGTTAACAAACCTTTTATTTTACCATTTTCAACAACTACAAGAGCACTAATATTATTATTATTCATTTTTTTAATAGCTTCATAAAGCTCCATATCCATTTCAACTTTATCTTCTTCGACATAGATATTTACAGCTTCACCTGCAGTAACTGTATCCCATTTATCTCTTGGAACTTTCTTTATATCATTTAATGTTATTACCCCCATATATTTATAGTCATTCTCAGTATCAACTACTGGAAATTTACTATATTTATATTTTAAAAACCACTCATCAATTAATTCCCTTATTGTTATATCCTTTGGGACTGAAACAATATTTGTACTTATTACATCTTTTACCTTCACACCTTTTAGAGACCTTTCTATCTCTATTTGCTGGTAAGCCTGTGATGCAGCAGATTGCAAAAACCAGCCTATAAAAATAAGCCATATTCCATTAAAAAATGCACCTAAAAAGATGTATACAATGCCGACAGCAATTATTGCAAAGCCAAATCCAATCCCAACATTAGAAGCAATAATTGTTGACCTTTCAAAATCTTTAGTCGCTCTCCAAATGATAGATCTTAAAACACGTCCACCATCTAATGGAAAACCTGGAAGTAAATTAAATGTTCCTAAAGCAATATTTATAATCGTTAGATATTTAAAAGGCTCTCTCACTTCAGGAATATACCTGCCTAACATCCATACAATACTAAAAACAAATGCCAAGAAATAACTTGATAATGGACCAGCAATAGAAATTAAAAACTCCTTCCTTGCCGTATCTGGCTCTCTTTCTATTTGAGCAATCCCTCCAAAAATAAAAAGTGTGATAGTTTTAACATCTATTCCATGTCTTTTGGATGTTAATGAATGTGATATTTCGTGAAAGAGAATAGAAAAGAAAAAAAGCAAAGTAGTTACTATGGTAATAACTGCAATCAACCAGGGACTTGTATTTGGTAAAACTATAGGAAAATAAGAAAAGCCAAAAGAATATGCTATTAATGCAAAAATTATAAACCAACTATAGTCTACTCTAACTTCAATACCAAAAATTCGGAAAACTTTAAAAGAAGTGGTCTTATCCATCTCCCTCCCCTTTCATTTTACTTTTAGTACTTATTAATATTTTAGTGCTTGTTAATACTAACATAATAATACAATAATTTATAAGATATTAAGATATCAAAAATTATAAAGCTAAAGCTTCTTTTAAAACTTTTTGACTTTCTAATTATTAAATTTATTTAAAGCATATTCAGCATATTCTTTATTTTAATAGAACAAACTATTACGTCCTATTATTAATGGCTTTATGTGATTACTTTAAAATCTAATACTTTTCCTTCAGGTCCAGTCGTGTCAATTAATACCTTATCTCCATCCTTTATATCGCCATTTAAAATTTTCATTGCAAGAACATTTTGAATCTTATTTTGAATTACTCTCTTTAATGGTCTTGCGCCGTAAATTGGGTCAAACCCCTCTTTAGCCAATAAATCTTTTGCTTTTTCTGATACTTCTAAATTAATATTTCTACTACTAAGAAGTGTGGATTTCAATTTATTAATCTGTATATCTACTATCTTCTTTATCTCTTCAATTCCAAGTCTATGGAAGATTATTATGTCATCAACTCTATTTAAAAATTCTGGCTTGAAATAATCCTTCATTGCATCTAGAACTCTTCTCTCAATTTCTTTTTCATCATCCTGTCCAAGTTCAGTGATATATTGGCTTCCAATATTTGAAGTCATTATTAAAACTGTATTTTTAAAATCCACTGTCCTGCCGTGACCATCAGTTAATCTTCCATCATCCATTATTTGAAGTAAAATATTAAATACATCCGGATGGGCTTTCTCTATCTCGTCAAGTAAAATTACTGAATATGGCCTCCTTCTCACAGCTTCAGTTAAATAACCGCCTTCTTCATAACCAACATATCCTGGGGGTGCACCAATAAGCCTAGAGACAGTATGCTTCTCCATATACTCAGACATATCAATTCTAACCATTGCACGTTCATCATCAAACAAAAATTCAGCCAAAGCTTTTGATAACTCTGTTTTTCCAACCCCTGTTGGGCCTAGGAAAATAAATGAACCAATAGGCTTATTTGGATCTCCAATACCAGCTCTAGCTCTTCTAATTGCATTTGCCACAGCTGATATCGCTTCATCTTGGCCAACGACTCTTTCTTTTAATCTTTCTTCCATATGAATTAATTTTTCAACTTCGCCTTCCATCAATTTAGAAAGAGGGATACCTGTCCACTTTGATATTATTTCAGCAATATCCTCTTCATCAACCTCTTCTTTAAGCATTTTTTTATCCTTTTGAAGCTCAATAAGTTTCTCATTTTCAATTTTAAGCTGCTTATCTAATTCAAGTAATTTTCCATATCTTAGTTCAGCAGCTTTTTGAAGATCTGCCTCTCTTTCAGCCTTCTCTGCTTCTATTTTAGTTTTCTCTATTTCTTCCTTTATTGATTGAATTCTTTTTATAGCTTCTTTTTCCTTTTGCCAATGGACCTTCATTTGATCACTTTGTTCTTTGAGCTCAGCCAACTCTTTTTTTATTTTCTCAAGTCTTTCCATAGAAGCTTTATCTTTCTCTTTTTTCAAAGCTTGAGCTTCAATTTCAAGTTGTTTAATCTTTCGCTCAATTTCATCAATCTCTGTTGGCAAACTATCAATCTCAATTCTTAATTTCGAAGCTGCTTCATCAATTAAATCAATTGCTTTATCAGGCAAAAACCTGTCTGTAATATATCTATGTGAAAGCATAGCAGCAGCAATTAAAGCAGAGTCTTTTATTCTTACACCATGATGAACTTCATATTTTTCCTTAAGACCTCTAAGAATCGCAATAGTATCTTCAACACTTGGCTCACCTACATATATAGGTTGAAAACGCCTTTCAAGTGCTGCATCTTTTTCTATATACTTTCTGTATTCATCCAAGGTCGTTGCACCCACCATGTGAAGCTCTCCTCTAGCAAGCATTGGCTTAAGCATATTAGATGCATCTATAGCACCTTCCGCTGCTCCTGCACCAACAACTGTGTGTAGC
>Ga0255340_1003377_pt1 | contig 16939 bp, 12 predicted proteins | sample wastewater_treat_7_FD_192417 | JGI IMG/M metagenome (GOLD analysis project Ga0255340, IMG submission 192417) | Wastewater microbial communities from Lulu Island WWTP, Vancouver, Canada - plant10 | ecosystem: Engineered > WWTP > Wastewater > Unclassified | place: Canada: Vancouver, British... | reverse complement strand
CGGGAACGAAGCACAGTCGATTTCGCCCAGCCCGTCCTCGGTAGGAATGAAGATGGGATTGGGTGCTTGGGCGGCATAGGTGCTTTTGCCGATCCCCTCCGTGCCGTACAGCAGCAGCCGCGGAGGGGCATGTCTCTTGCCCGTGCGAATGGATGCCATGATTGACATACCTTGTTCCTTTCTTTGACAGGTTAATGGTTGATTTCAGGCGATTATTTTTGCTTTACGTAAAATGGCCTCGGATTCCTGAATGGCATGCTGCCGATGAAGGTTAGTTTGCCGATGTCGGTGCCGGCGGGTGGACGTGAAATCTGATGAGCCGGAGGTTTCATCCTGCTTTGCCAACTCCGTGAAAAACCGGAACAGCCCGTCCTCGGAAATCATAAGGGAGCGGCCCACCCGGACATACGGCAGGCGAACGCCACGACAGCCCTTTCGACACCATCTCCACAGGGTGGAGGAATGGATTCGCCGACCGTTCGTACGGGGCAATCGCTTCGCCGCCTCAGTTAATGTGAGGTAATTTCCCACTATGGCGGAAACGGTGCATTCGGAGATTTGGGGACTGATAGACATTAGAAGTGGCCTCCCCGGATCTGGATGTCATAGAGGTACTGCCGAATCAGCTCGACCTGTTGCGGATTGAACAGGCGGATAATCCCGATCCGTTCGGTCGGCTTTATGCGGTGTTTGCCGATGATATAGCTGACCCGGGCCGGCGGCTCCTGAAGGAGATCACTGATTTGCCCAACCGTGAAACGTTCGTCTTGCATTGTTCAAACTCCTACAAAGAAAATTTGTCATTCTCTATAGGAAGAATCTGTTCACGTGAACAATGCGGTTAGAGGGAGAAAAACGCTGTTTTTAGCGTGATAATGAGGATTATTTTTTATGGGCTGTTCATGAACAAACCGTGAACAGCCCGTGAACAAGGTTTATCGATCAGGGAAAATCCTGTTTTTTTTATTGTCCTGATTGTCCATGTCAGCCTTTTGCTCAGCGACTAATTGTTCCAGCTCTTTTGCAGCAGCGATTTCATCGGGTGTCTGTTCGTGAGCAGACAGAGTATCCAAATGTGCATCATTCAGACGGGTTGTTTTGGAAGATGTTGTCTGCTTTTTATCTCTTGTTTTAACAAATATCTTCCAGGCCGAACAACTACTTACCAAACCAATACTACAGCCGATTCTATCTGCCAGCAGCCGGGCTGTAATTTTTTTAAGGTCTTTTTCTGTTTTTAATCCCATTTTCTGTTTAAGTTCAGGAATCAGTTTCCGTATAGCAGCATTGGCCTCCTCTTCCGTGATTTTGGATTTAGGGGGCAGGGTTTCTTTTTTGGGTGCTGTGGATCTGAAATAGTCTTCGATCCTATCCGGCAGAATCTCCCATCGCATCCTCCGTTCCGGCTCAACTTGGATTCGTCCTATATCCGGCTTCTCAGGACATACAGAAAGCCAGACTTTTTCTTCTGTTTTCGGGTGCGTAAAGAGTTCGGGAATGATCAGGCATCGTTCCTCGCATTGGTTACAGATCACTTCCGCAGCCGGCTCAATTTGCCGGATCATCCCCGCTTTTTCCAACTCCTCCCGCATACCTGGCGGCCACTGCTGTATTTCGTCATAGGTGAGTATCTTGCCGCCGGGGATCTTCAGTCGTCCTGCCAGTTTCTGAAAAAACGCCTCTGTTTGCATTGGTTCAATCCTGTTTTTTTATGTCACCTCATCTTGGTCATTTTCAGGCATCGGGGGAATCTCGAATCTTTCCATTAGACCCCATTCTTCCAGGTACTTTTTGGCGACCTGATGGAGGGGATCATCCTTCAGGGTACATCGATCGGGAATGGCAATCTCAAAGGTCACTGTTTTACCTGGTTTCCCGTTAATTCCTTCAAACTGGAACTGGATTTTGGCCTTGACTACTTTCACTTGATCGAGCGGGATGCTCTTCTGATTCAAGGCATTCTCAATCAGCTGATAAATCGGCTGCCCTTTTTCATTTGAGCCGTCTTCGAAGGTGATCTTCCGTCGTCTTCCTCCCGGCAGTTCCAGTTGCAACATTTTCAAATAAACCTTTTGGATTCCATCCTTCGGATTTGTCGGAAACGGAAAGTTATTTTTCATCTTTTCCAATTTAAATATTCGGCTGGTCGCATCCGGTAACTTTTTTAAGCCCAAGATTGTCTGGCAGAATGATTCCTGCAGTTTCTTGACATCATCGGCCTTTCCTCCTGCATTCGTTTCGATGATACCGGTGTCGGGACGATAGACAAAGATCACCTCAAACGCGGGTTTAATTCCTACACTTTTCAGGACATCGTCCTCATATTCCAGTTCTGTTCTTGCATAATCTTCCGGGTATGCAAAGTAGCAGTGCCGTTCTGGCCCCTGTCGCAGGTAATTTTCCACGTGACAGTGTTTTCCCCTGCCTTGTTTTTGATAAAATTCGCTGATCTTTTCTGCAAACTTTTCCAGGTCTTCCGGCTCCACTTTCGGTTCCAGTCCCTGATAAACACCGCAGTGTTTCCATCCACCCACACTATCCATCCGATACAGGCTTTCTGCAATTTCAAATACTTTCGGATGTTCCAAAAACATCCACATGGCCTTTTCATAGTGATCGCTCATCTGTTCGAACTGATCTGCCAGTTTCAGTTTGTGGAACGGTGATTCACCTTCTTCCAGCAGACACTGGGTTCCTTTCGCACAGGCCATTTCATTGACCTGACGGAACTCTTTTTCGACCTTGATCAAATCATTCTGCTCCAATTTCAAGATGGCCTCATAGACCGGCTCCACATCTGCTTCCTCCAGTTTTTGCCAGTCAATACCGAGCGGCAGTTTCCTAGATTCAAAGTAGCGTTTCAGAAGTGTGTTTGGTGTTTTTCGGAGGAAGTTTTTTGGCGAGTAATTACGAGACATGTCTTATCTCCTTTCTCCGGCTCCGCCGGGATATAGTCATTGTTCTGCCCAGGGAAACTTTGCTTTCTCGGGCACCGTTTCGTTCACGCTGAACGACCCGAGCAAAACCCTTGCATGCAAGGCCCATACCAGTAATCGCTAATTCCTATCTTGAAATCTTTAAAACCTTTGAATATAGATACTTAATCCAAATATTATTTTGGGGGGGTTCTTATTGCATTTGTTTCTTTACTGTTTTGACAGGCTACTGTTGACTTTATCCTGCCTAAATGACCGGATATAAGGCCAGAAAAAGCACTTGTCAAGTCTCCCGAATCGGGTATCATATCCCGTAAATAGAGAGCTGACAGGAGGTTCCAATGCAGAAATTGCCTAAAATAATCGACATGCAGGGTCGGCATATTTGCTTGTATTTCCTTCTTTTCATGAATAAAAGCATCATCGAGAGGTCTTATGTTCAAAACTGTATCAGATAGAGTATGGGCTTTTGATGCTGAATGGATTCCAGATCCTGTCGCGGGTCGTCTCCTTTACAGACTTTCCCCAGATAAATCCGACCGCAAAGTAATAGAGCATATGTGGGAACAGGGTGGAGCCACCGATGAAGATCCCTATCCATATTTGAAAACAGTTGTGTGCAGAATTGTCTCAGTATCTGTTGTGGACCGGATGAAAAATAAAGATGGTTCTGTGAAACTGCATCTTTTAACCCTGCCGCGGGATTATACTGACCCGGACCAGACCAGTGAAAAATATATTGTTTGTACGTTTCTTACAAAAATCGGCAAATTTATGCCTCAGATTGTCGGATTTAATTCCGCCTCTGCCGATTTGAAGGCATTTATCCAACGGGCTATTGTACTCGGCCTTCAAGCCAAAGGCTTTTGTACGCGTCCGAATAAGCCATGGGAAGGTCCCGATTATTTTGATAGTCGTAACAGTGAAGCGAGTATTGATCTTCGTGAGGTTATAGGCGGCTGGGGGAAAGCTACTCCTTCATTAAACGAAATCGCTACACTTTCCGGGATTCCTGGTAAAATGGATGTTGATGGTAAACAGGTCGCCCATCTTTGGCTGGAAGGGAATCTTGAGAGAATCATTCAATATAATGAATTCGATGCATTGCCAACTTACCTTGTCTGGTTGCGGACTGCTCATTTTGGTGGTCATTTCACGACCGAGCAGTATAATACCGAACAACAGATTGTTCGGGATCTGATTCGTGCTGAAATCAAAAATGGGAAAATCCATCTCAGTCAATATCTTAAGGAGTGGGATAGACTGAAGTCTTATTTTAATGTATAGTTTTACTGTCCAACATAATTAAAGTTCTGTAAGTTATTTATACGAATAACTTTCCAGGGGAATGGTCCCCATGGAAAGGATAAGTCATGGAGCGACGATTTGAAGTACGAAAACAACAAATTCTTAAGGAAACCGAGATTTAACCACAGGTTATTCAAGGGATGTTGAAACGTCTGGAACAATTTATCAACCCGTTCATCGGTTCGCTTGGTAGGACAGAGCCCAAAGTCAATGCCCGATTTTATATTTCCGGGTTGTTGTCGGACTTGGAACGAAAGAACATCGAATCGATTGCGTATCGGTATGACCAGGATCGTCGGGCCTTGCAGCGTTTCATCGGTACAGCACCTTGGGATTATCAGCCGTTGCAACAGGAATTGGTGCGGCAGGTCGGGCTTGATCTTGGTGAAGATGACGGTGTGATCGTCTTTGATCCCTCCGGGCATAAAAAATGTGGGTGTGATTCGGTGGGAGTTCAGCGTCAGTGGATTGGCCGACTTGGCAAGGTGGACAATTGCCAGGTGGGTATTTATATGGGGTATGCTTCTCGCAAAGAACATGCACTTGTAGATGAACGATTGTATCTTTCTAAAAAATGGGCGAGGAATAAATCGCTTAGAAAAAAATGCGGTGTGCCAAAACATGTTCGCTATCAAACCCGTCATGAACTGGCCTTGGAGATGCTTGAAAGCAATGGTCCCTATCTGCCTCATCGTTGGATCACCGGAGACGATGAAATGGGGCGTTCGAGCGGTTTCAGAAGGGATTTGCGGGGTTTGGACGAGCAATACCTTCTGGCTGTCCCAAGCAATACGTATATCCGTGATCTTGAGAGTGAACCCCCGGCCGATGGGGGTAAAGGGCGACCTTGCAAACAGCCGTTTCAGCGTGTTGATCGATGGTGTCATGCACTTAAGAAAAGTGCCTGGACAACGATTGAGGTTCGGGATGGCGAAAAAGACCCACTTGTTATTGAGATTGTCAGTTGTCGTGTTGTGGCTCGAACTGAACGAAGCCAGCATGAGCCTGTGGAAGAACTGTTGGTAGTGACCCGCCGTCCGGCAGGAAACAATCGCATTCAATATGATTATCACCTTTCCAATGCACCCGTGGAGACACCGCGGGAAGAACTGGCACGTATTGTGAAGGCTGAGCATCGTATCGAAGACTGCCTTAAACGAGCCAAGAGCGAGGCCGGGCTTTCGGATTATGAAGTGCGTACATGGGCTGGTTGGCATCATCATCAGATCCTCTCGCTTATTGCCTTGTGGTTTTTGATTGTAGAAACACGCTGGGGGAAAAAAGTATACCCCTGCCATGACGGTTCCGCAGCTTCGGACGATATTGTACGCATTGTTGCGTCAAGCCTGCAACCGCCGATACCCCGGCTGGTTCAAGCGTTATGTCAAACGAAAAAGCGAACGCCGAGAACTGGCTCGGTTTTATTATTACAAGCGACATAAATTATTGGCTCCACTAAGAGTTAAAGAACGAAAATAAAATTGGACAGTAAAATTAATTATCTATTATGTCTTGTTAAATTTTATTAAATTATGGAGAGATCGTATGCAGGTAATTTCAGTCAAATATAATTCTTTTTCAAAAACATACTATTTGCACAATGGAAAGACCATAGAGACGCAGCGTTTCTGTTGTCTTGGAAAAGGAGATAATTTAATTATAAAAGGTAAAAATGTAGCCCATGTAAATTGCCTTAACGGCCGTGCAATCATTCTACCATTTTATTCCAAAAAAGATCACATAAAGATTGGAGAGAAAAATATTTCTATATTGATTAAGGAGCCTATCACTGAAAAAGAAATTGAAGGGTATCATAAACTTGAAGAATACCATTATAGAGGCAAAAGTATTCACGGGCGCCGTGTACCTTTAGTACTTATCTCTAATGACCCATTATTGCCTGATGTATTAGGTTACATTGAACTTGCTACTGCTTTTCTTATGAACAAACCAAGATCCCTTCTTTTTGACAGTACTTTTCAAGATGATACCGGAAAAATATCATGGAATTCCTGGAAAAAAGAAGCAACAAAATGTTATGCTAATGTTGTTGTTCGTATAGCTAGGTGTGTGGTCTCTCCTGAGTTTCGTGGCCTTGGACTATCTAGCATTCTTGTCAAACACGCAATTAAATATGCTAGATATCATTGGCATATTGCTAAACTAAAACCCCTTTTTCTTGAAATTACAGCTGACATGCTGAGATATGTTCCATTTGTTGAATCTGCAGGAATGTACTATATTGGTGAAACAGAGGGAAATCTGAAGCGAGTGAATAAGGATATGAATTATATCCTTGAAAATTATGAACGTGTTAAAAACGGTGAAATATTAGATGAAGAGTCAGCAGGCATAGTCGATCTTCAGGTACATTATGCAACTTGTCTAAAAAAGATTGAAACAGAGCATAAAATATCACGGACCAATTTGTTAAACCTCTTGCTTCATTCCCCACAACGATTATCTGATGAGAAATGGTCTCTTTTGCATTATATTTTTAGACTACCTAAACCTACTTTTATTATCGGCTTGAGCCCCGCATCTAAAAGATTTGTTAATAAACGTAAGAAACAACTGGGTCTGCCGGAGAAATATCCAGCACATCGAACAAACAAAAATATACCAAAGTTTTCGGGCCATATTATTGTTCGTAACTGTTCATTGCATTTAGATTCGGCTCTTATACGAACAAAAAATACTAGAAAAGTACAACAAGCATTTGGTGTCAGCAAGGACATGTTACGAACTACTCTTTTTTCTAATTTAAGCTTTAAAATAAATACAGGGGACATCGTTCTTCTTTGTGGACCATCTGGCGCTGGCAAAACTACTTTGCTTTCATTACTAAGTCAATGTCTGAGAAATCCAAAAGATGTACCTAAAGGCTGCCACGGAACTATCAAGGTCAAGGTTCCGAAAGGCATTACAATTCAAAATCTTGAACCTTTGTATAATAAGTACCCTCTAGTAAATTCTTTAGGTTCCATTCCATTTGAAGATGCCCTATATGCATTGAATATATCTGGACTCGCAGAGGCACACCTTTATGTAAAGCGGTTCAGAGAACTTAGTAATGGACAGAGGTATCGTGCTATGGTTGCTAAACTCATAGCTTCCAGAGCAGACGTATGGATTGTTGATGAGTTTTGCGCAACACTAGATCCTATCACAGCAAGTATCGTGGCGAAAAATTTAAGACGTTGTGCAAAAAAACTAGGCGTTACGGCCATTTTAGCTGCAGCTAACTGGGGAGATTTTATTGAAGAGCTTCGACCAGATTCTGTTATATACTTAAGATCTCCGTGGGATCATTGCGTCTTTTCTTGGAAACAATTCAAGCGTGCAATTAGGAAATCACAAACAATGGCATTTAGAAAGTAAATCAAGGCTATGTGGCAAAAATGGATTGATAGAGTTTTGTTAGAATTACCTGGAACTGACGATGCTTTATTTCAAAACGTTTGGGGCCAGAATCATTTTATATTTGATGGGATCCAAGGTATTGGCAATAAGGTTGATCATATTAGTGCCTGCCTCGTTGCCGCAACACTAAAACGCAGAGAAAAGCTATTACTAATTTTGCCTGATTTGCAACCTCATCGGCCAGCATTCTTAATGGCAACTGCTTTGATTCGTCATTTCTTAGACTCAAATCATCCCATAAGTTTTATACGTTCGCAAAGTAATACAGTCCTCTACTTTGGATCAAACATAGGTATTCGTGAGCAACTACGCCGTACCAGTATTCATGGATTGAGACTTGATTTAGCTAGCGTATTTTCACAAGATAATGTGCTTCGCGGATCTACTTCTTTGAGCAAACTGCCCTCATCACAGCAATCAATAAATCCACGTTTACCTCGTGTTATTACAGTATACTCTCCAGCAGAGCCAATTAAATTAATGCAAACATATCATCCATGTTGGATAGCAATCGATTGTAGTGACTCTGCTTCATTAAGTTGGTTGCAACCTCTACTTAAAGAAGCCCACAGAGCAAAGATTCCTGTAATTGCATGGGGACAAAATCCACTTTCTGAATGCATCGACACTTTTACATCCATGGGTCATATTTTCACTTGGCCATCCACAATATTAAATGGTGAACCAAATAGCTTATTACATCCTCAGAATCCAATATCTCTTGAACCTCTGGTCCTGCAAAGCGAATCAATCAATTCATTTTGCACATTACTTCAGAAAGCTAATATTCTCCTTTGTCATGCATCTCAGCATGCTAATAATAAAGGACGTATTGAAATAGATTCTGTTATTGTTCATTGGAAATATTTGCGGGCGTTAGAATTGCTTTGTGTTCCCATAGAATTTTATGATGCTGAAGCTAATAGATATTGGGGGCTACAGTCTTTTAGTGAGATCAATAAAGTATGTGATCGATATCGTTCTGCTTGTATGCAAAGCGATACTTATTTATACAAATATTTGATAGATGTAGCAGCCTTATTGAATAATGCCAAAAAAGAATTAGAAGACCATGGTTGCGCCTTATGGGAAGCATTAACGAACATCTGTATTGAAGATCCTATTGATAATGAATTGCGAACTATAGTTTTTACTAGCAATAGTAGAAAGCAGTTGTTTCTTTTTGCTATGCTTGCTCGTCATAACACGACAGAGTATGACTTGCACAAGTTAAAGATTCTGATTTTAAATCTAAGAGAGCTACGTCAATTGTATCATTCTGATGAATATTCTTCTGGCAATATTCAAGATGATTACCTTATGAAACTCCTTGAAAACAATGCATGTAGACCAATCTTAGTTGGACTGCCCAGCCCTACTTTAGTACCAAAGTTGTTATATGTGTTTTTTTCTCCCAAAAGCAAAATACTCTTATTTCCCCATCAGTATCCATCTTTTATGCGGCGTCAATCAGAATGGTCTATTCGTTTGGGCGGGAATACTTCTCATAATGCTGATGTACTTGCTTATATGTCAGAAGTAGAAAAACCTCCAGATGTTCCTATTTCTCACGGTGGAATAACTGTTGAAGAACCAGTGGAAATAAATATCTCAACTACACGAAAAACAAGAACATCATTTACAGGATCGGTTTGGCAACCCGAAGATCCTGTCACTGAAGTTTCTCGCCTCTTTGAACCTAGCGAAGGTGATGAAGAATTAGTCTTAAATGATAATGAGAACACAGATGTTCATCCAGCGAGCGAATTCCCAAAAGACTTATGGTGTGAAGAAGCTATTAGAGTACAATTTGATCAAGACTGGCAGGCACTATTTTCTTTTGAAGACAAAATTAACATTGTTAGCAGTAATGGCCTTGACTATCGTTATGTATCTTCATTGAAAGTAGGAGATCAAGTACTAGTCATTCATGGACAACAACGGCAAAGTCTGTATGATTTGATCATTTCTCGTGTTCACAAACATCCCTCTATCGAACTTCATCTTGCAATGATTCAACGCTGGCAGGAAGACTTTCGAATAGCCTATGAAATATGGAGTACAAGCACTGTGGATTTGCTTGAACTTCAACAACATGGCAGACGCAATGTCGATAGTCTTCTTCGTAGAATGCAATCATTAGGTAGCCAACTTGTGGCTCCGCTTACTCTTGTTTACTGGCTTAGAGGAGATATTTTGTGTCCAATTGAACCCGAAGACTTACGACGATTAGCGGAAGTTCTTGATATGAAATTTGTTCATCAATATTATAAACATATCTCCAAAGCTGCCAGCCGATTAAGAGGATTACATCGCGGTTTGTCACACAAGCTAAATCGTTGGTTACAAGACCAAGCCACAGGGGTAGTATCTAAAGATGATGAAGATGTAATTGACCGAGAATTAGGCTTAACGTTCGGAGATATTAGAAGCTCTTTGTTATTACTTAGTGTCCAAAGAATCGATAAAATAGGCGGGCCTTTTTTACGTAGTAATTTAGGGCAGGTAATAAGGGAGATTTAATTATGAGTTGCGGACCATGGAACCAACAGGAAGAAATAAAGCTTGCGGAATTCTTAGTTGCATCCATATTGGAAAAGTCTAGTGGCCGAAGCGATCAGGAATGCTTACGTAACTATCCAAGAGACGTCTACTTTATTGGGAATCTTCGTCCTCGTCCGGATGAATCCTCAGATCCCATAATGCAATCGCAACACTTGCGTGAGATGATGATCAAGCTTGCCCCCGTAGCCTTCGGTGCGGAATTTCTTCTACGAACAAAAAATGAAATTATAGAAACTGATATTACTGTACATTGGGCATGCTACTACCGAGTATTCCCTACATTTGCACAACAATGTGAACATCAAAATCAAAGCAAGACCTCGGTAAATACTAATAGCGATGCAAGTATTACATCAGACGGCAACTTATCTCGCGACACTGAAGCAAGAATTCATCCTGTTATGAGACAAGAAGATGAGATCGGCTCTGACAACGAAGAAACTAATATTCAGATGGTAGAAATTGATTCTCCCGAAGTAAATGATTCAGCAGAAGATCGCCGATCCGCGCGAACTTCTCAGGATTCTTTGTTTATTCGATTTCGTAAGATTTCTTGTGAGGCCAATGGCCAAATAATTCTTCGTTCAAATGAAATAGGGCGCTGGCAGATTGATAGTTCAAATTTACAAGCTGCCATTAATCGAGAAATTACACGGGCACAGGAAGTTGCTATGAGTGATCCTGAACATGTAAAAGTATTGAACAATCCAGAATCGAAAATTCAAGTCCCTAGAACAGCATTAGCTTCTGAAGAAGCTTATTGTGGTTTTATTCAGTCATTAAACGTTAATGTAATACCTGAATGGCGATTAGAAGTACGTAGCAATATGTTGACCTTGGGGACAATAAATTCTTTTGAACAGGTATTATCAGTTGAGTTTGTTAATACTTCACCGATTTATAGTGATTCACAAATTGTAGAATCCTTCCTATTTGATATTGAAGCGTCATTCGTATTTGCAAACCAAGAAGTACAGCCATTTGAACTTGAACTTGCTCCTCAGGGATTTCGTTATGACAGATATGAATGGGGTCGTGGAATCAACTGCGCTGTTGAATTTCAGGATGACGGATCTCCCTATTATACTTTCAGAACAACTCATGCGCCTATATACCATCAAATGCGTTTCGTAACACGAACAGATCCGCCAGCTCGTTTTGTAGATCTCTCTCAAAACCCAATGCCATCATTGAACAATATTCTTCAAGCGATGAAACGCTATCGGCAAGAGTGGGATAATATACGACAACAATATGTTGCCAACAATCCTATGTGGGAAACTAAGTATGGTGACGAATTTGATCAAGATCGAATGAAGTATGAAGAAGAAATAAATCGTTTTGTAATCGGATGTGAACTCATTCGTACTAATCCAGATGTTCGTCTTGCATTTCAATTGACCAACGAAACATTCCGTCGGGGCTCAAAGACCGAATGGCGTTTATTCCAAATCGTTTTTCTTGTGAGCCAGATTCCTGGCATCGCTGCTCTTTGTTGTCCCAATAGCCATAATATCCAAGACCGTGAAATAGTTGATATTATTTATTTCCCAACCGGTGGTGGAAAAACGGAAGCGTATTTAGCAACAATCATTTTCCATTGCTTTTTTGACCGTTTAAGAGGAAAGGCTGCTGGTGTTACTGCATGGACACGTTTTCCACTTCGTCTACTAACTTTGCAACAGACACAACGTGTAGCAGATGTTATAGGTATGGCAGAATTAGTACGACGAGAACAGAATGATGAACGTTTATCAGGCATTAATGTCGACGGCTTTGCAGTAGGCTACTTTGTTGGTCAAGGAGGCTCACCTAATGAAATCATAAATCCACATTATCAGTACTCTAAGGCGGAAGATCAAGTCACTTGGAGTAGAATAAATGATCCAGTTGCTCGGCAAGAGTTGAAAAGAGTGGTACGTTGTCCATCGTGTCGAACAATATCAGTAACTTTAGATTTTGATGAAACAAATACCCGTTTAATCCATCGTTGTAGCCAACCTGATTGTCATTTCCTGCATGGAGAAATACCCGTATATATTGTAGACAACGAAATATATCGTTATCTTCCATGTGTAATCGTAGGCACTATTGACAAGCTAGCCGGAATAGGCAATCAGCGAAAATTTGCTCTAATATTTGGAGATGTTGATGGCCGATGTTCTCAACACGGTTACTTCAAAGGTCGATGTTGTCAAAAAGATTGTAATGATGCTAATAGACTACAACATCATTTGCCCCATGGTCTATCAGGCCCAACACTATTTGTTCAAGATGAACTTCACTTATTAAAGGAAGGACTCGGCACCTTTGATGGTCACTATGAAACCTTTACTCAAAAGTTATTACGTGAAATTGGCCAAGAACAAACACTAAAAATTATTGCATCATCTGCTACGATAGAGGCCTTCGAACGGCAGGTTAATCACCTTTATGGAAGAAGTCATGCACATGTATTTCCAGGACTTGGCCCGACTCTCAACCAATCATTCTACGCAGAGACTCTAACTTACCCTCAGCGTTTGTACGTAGGTTTAATCCCTCACAACAAGACAATATTTAATACTATACTTGAACTGATTGAGTTTTATCATCGTATTGTTCTCGGTTTGCAACAACTTCCAGTAGGTAGCCCAAATCCATACGGCGGAGTACTTAGACCTGGAACGTCAGAATGGAGGCAACTTTTAGATTACTATGCTACGTCTTTGACATATTTCTTATCTAATCGTGAGCTTAATTCTATTCGGACTGATCTTGAAGGAGATGTAGTTCCACATCTTCAACATGACGGGCTTCCCGCTTTAGAGATTTTTGAACTTACTGGCAGTACATCTACCAATGACGTCTCTCAAATCTTGGAAAAATTAGAATGTGCTGCGCCCCAAGGTAGTTTACCCGATGCCATACTTGCAACAAGTATGGTAAGTCATGGTGTAGATATCGATCGATTCAATGCCATGGTTTTTTATGGAATGCCTCGCCAGAATGCTGAATATATTCAAGCATCAAGTCGAGTCGGACGTAGCCACATCGGAATTATCTTTATGTGTTTGCATCCTGTACGCGAACGAGATCAGAGCCATTATGCATATTTTACTAAATTCCATGAGTTTCTCGGGCAATTAGTCGAGCCAGTAGCTATTAACCGCTGGTCCAAATTTAGTATTAATCGCACATTACCAGGTTTATTTATGGGAGTACTGCTTCAATTAATAGCCAATCGCTCTGGAGAGAGCAATCCCAACAGATATTATAAAATCGATTTCGTCCGAGGTAAGATAAGTGACGGAAGTATACGACCAGAACACTTTATCCCATTATTAGAGGAAGCTTATGGTGTTCAGAATGCAACAACAACAGGTGAAATCGCTTTTCGCAATGAAATACATCTACGAGTTCGTCAATATTTGGATTGGATTCTTAGTCCGGCAGCTGGATTGAGTTTTGTTTCAGACATTCTTTTTCCAAGGCCAATGCGGAGTCTTCGTGATGTAGATGAAGCAATCCCTATTGAATTAGATTCTCTTGGTTCACAATGGACAGCCCATGCTTTTGAATAATTATGGAGTATATTATGACGAGAACAATGTTTAGAGGAAAACATCAGGTCCTGTTTAATTATCTACCTAATCGTACATTTGACTTTGAACGAATCGCAGTAATTGCGCGTGTTACAGGTGTACGTGGTGATCCTCGAACAGATTTAAATGCCTCCGTTCTTTTACGCCGAATTGCTGATGAAGTTCGTACTTGGCAAGAAGAATTTAGGCCTGTTTTACGCGATGATGTGTTTCAGCAGACCGATCGTTTTGTCCTTCTTGATCCCAGAGATGTTCAATCAGAACTTTTTCCCAAAGTGCTTTGGTGTCAAAATCGTGGCTGTGGTCGTGTTTTTGATTATCGCCATCGCAATTCTTTACCAAATCGTTGCCCTATTTGCCATCAAGGTCGTTTGATACAATTACGCTTCGTTAAGATTCATTGTTGCGGTGAATTACAACCTTTATTGCCTCCATCATGCAGGCAATGTCACAGTCAAGGCCATATGGCACTAGACACGCGAGGGAGTGAACGAATATCGAATTTTCGTTGGATCTGCCGTCAATGCAATACTTCAATAAATCTTTTTGGAGGTATATGTTCTTGTCAATGGCCTGATCGAAACAAACGAAATATGCAAATTGAAGTTCATAGAGCTGGACGTACTTACTATGCACATACAACAGTTCTTCTTAATATCCCTCATCGAAGATTAGATGGATTTTTTATGCTTCCTGAATGGCCCGCTATCGCGGCAGCGAAGTTCCTTGGAATGCCTGAAGTTGCAAATCAAGCATTAAGTGAATATGGACAGAATATTCAAAGTGCTCAAGATAACCAATCCACGGGTTTAACAGGTGCTGATTTGGATGAATTGTTTCGTCGTCAAGCAAGTGGTGAACTTCGACTAGAAGATTTACCTTCTGAAATGCAATCTTTACGCGAACGCAGACAACGTGAACAAGAGGAACGCTCACCAAGCGGCATTATCCAAAGCCTCTCTCAGCGTACTGGAGTACCATGGCCAATTTGGCAAACTGTTGGTCAAGAGATGCTTGAGTCAATCATGCCCATGGAAACAGGCCATCCAACAGAACTTAACCTTGGGAACCCGAATGAACCGAGTACTCGTATAACACAGCAGATGGGGATTTCACGTTTGGTTTTAGTATCGGATTATCCAATTATTACTGCAACATATGGATTTAGCCGTGCCGAATATCGTCCCAATCAATGTAGACTGAATCCATTTCCAGCACATCCAGATCATAGAGGAAGATTTCCTATTTTTGTTGATCAAGTACAGGCTGATGCCTTATTGCTTAGTCTGAATCCAGATCGTGTTTTATCTTGGCTTGAACAGAATGGATGTCAACCAAATATTCCTCCCGGCCTTGACCATAATCTTGCACGTAGGTCTTATTTTATTCAATTGCTAAGTCATACACCCTTCAGAGAAACTTTACATATAGATCACCGAGAGGAACGTATGGTATTTGGTTTATTGCATACTTTTAGTCATCTCTCAATCCGTCAAGCTACTTTGTTTTGTGGTTTGGAACGAACAAGTTTATCAGAATATCTTCTGCCCACTACGCTCACGTTTGCTCTTTATTGTAATCATCGCTTTGGTGCAACTATAGGAGCCCTTACAGCATTATTCGAGCAGTCACTATATGAGTGGTTATTATCTATCAGGGATACACGTCGTTGTGTTTATGATCCAGTATGTTGTGAACGGACTAGCAACTGTCATGCTTGTACACATTTGGCAGAGACTAGTTGCCGTTTCTTTAATTTAAACCTTTGTCGTGCATTTTTATTTGGCGGTTGCGATTCAGAAATTGGTGAAATACAAATAGGATATTTCGATCCATCATTGTGATTATAATAACAATGAATACTATGAATCATAATTCAGTTGAATTAGTAATAACTATTCCTGAGCCACATAGCACACTTCTTGCCTATCAAGTCCGGTGCCGTACAACTCTTGGCGTTTTAATTCAACTTATTTCTCAGGCAAAAAATAGGATCATTATTAGTTCGCCATTTATTCAACCGAGCCATAGGCTTGCAGACGGTATCATAGCCACAGCCATTCAAACTGCTTTGCAACATGGTATAAACATTGACATTCTCAGTACTGAACAAAGTTTGCAATCTATTGATCGTACCCTTTTGCTTCAAAACGCTTCCGGAAAATTGCACTTTTTTCAACCATCTGCAAATTTGATCGATCAACAAAAACTTGGATCACATGCTAAATTCTGTGTAGCAGATGGCCAATCGGCTTATGTAGGTAGTGCTAATTTAACTAGTCCTGGATTATCGGGTCAATTAGAACTCGGACTATTGGTATCAGGTGAAATTGCCAATCAGATAGAGCAATTTTGGAATTATGCTATTGCTATTGGACTTTTTGTGCCTATACACTAAAATCCTGGAATACGCTTAGCTTCCATATGTTTGAATGGTAAAGATACTGCTTTTTTTTATCCCACCCTTACTATCGCCTCCATTGCTTTCTGGTGGTCCTGTTCGGCATAGACCTCGGTAATGGCTGAGGAGCGATGGCCCAATATGATTCGGGCGGTTTCCAGGCCGAACTCCTTCCGCAGGAAGGTCGCCGCATTGTGGCGCAACTGATGCGGGTGCCAGTGCTGCGGCGGCTTCCAGGTCTTAAATTCTTCATCCGTCATTCCCTCTGGCCTGAACGCCTTCTTGATAGCATTGGCAATGGAATGGCCATAGCCCGTGGGGGTATAGTGCTCACCGGCTTGCCTGCGGGGTTTATCCTTGACGTTGGTGCCTACGGCATTGCCCTGATGCAACGGGGTCTTGCGGTTGATAAAATTCTCCTGCCGCCATTGGGCCATCGCCTCAGCCGGCGAGAAGCAATACGCCTCGGCCGGCCGCAAGAGAAACGGCCGCAGAAGGTCCTGGGCACGAGGGCCCAGGTAAATAGTCCTGGAAAAGCCGTGATGGGCCGTCTTGTGCTGGGCAGGGCGGTACAGCCAGATTGTATCAGTCATCTCTATATCGCAGGGTCTCAATATCACCAATTCCCCGCTGCGGGCACCGGTCAATAGTTGAAGTTGAATCATCCCCCAGACTTGCCTGGTCACATAGGGTTTCACGGCGTCAATGTGTTCTTGAGGCAC
>Ga0255340_1003360_pt1 | contig 16992 bp, 18 predicted proteins | sample wastewater_treat_7_FD_192417 | JGI IMG/M metagenome (GOLD analysis project Ga0255340, IMG submission 192417) | Wastewater microbial communities from Lulu Island WWTP, Vancouver, Canada - plant10 | ecosystem: Engineered > WWTP > Wastewater > Unclassified | place: Canada: Vancouver, British... | reverse complement strand
TATAATCGACTTTGACAACGTTATAGCCTACGGTTACGCACAGCTTTCAGCAGCACTGGAAGAAATGCGAGGTGAGGACGATGAAGAATGATTATGCTGTATTCATCATAAGCCACAAAAGACCAGAAGTCGAAACCCTAAAAGCTCTCAAAGCTACAGGATATACCGGAGAATATTTCATCGTAGTTGATGATAGAGATTCGACTATCGAAAAATATAAAAGCAGGTACGGAGATCACGTCCTCATATTCAACAAAGAAGAAATGCTAAAAGAGACCGATACTATCGACAATTATCAAATACTTAACGCAGCAGTATACGCTATGAATTACTGTATCAAGTATTCAAGAGAAAAAGGGTATAAATATATTGCCATATTCGATGATGATACTACGAGTATCAGAATGAGATATGAAAAGGAAGGAAAATTGAAGGTTTGTGATATATCAGATTTCAACAAAGTTCTTGAATTATATATCAACTTCCTTGATAAGAGTAATTTCTTGTGTGTTTCCTTTATGCCTACTGCAAGACTAATCGGCGGTATAAACTCAGAGATATGGAAAAAAAGAGAATACAACAACGTTGCAAATATATTCATCATACGCACTGACAGCCCATATTTCAAAGGCTCGTTATATCAGGATTTAACGTACAGTGTATTGAATAATTACAGAGGGAAGCTCGTGAAGGCTGTCCTGCCTGTAGTATATTACCAAGAACCACCTGAAAACAATCTCAACGGTGGACTTGCTGAAACATATACCAAGTACAGCAAATATACGTCGATATTCCATACCGTAATTGCTTGCCCTTCTGCCGTGCATATAAAAGCAAGCAAAGACGACATACAAATAATTACACATAAGGACGCATACGTTCCCAAGATACTTGGGGAGACTTGGAAAAAATGAGAAATAAGTCTTTTGCAATTTTTATCCTTACGCACGGCAGACCTCACAACATAGCAACCCTGCAAGCACTTCAGAAGGCAAACTGCAAAGCTCGAATATATTTCATCATAGACAACGAGGACGTTCAAGCCGAAGAATATTTCAAGACCTACGGCAAAGATAACGTAATACAGTTCAACAAAACAGAGTACGCCAAGAATATTGATACTGCGGACCTTATTCAAGACAACCGCTGTATATTATTTGCAAGGAACTACTGCTGGGATATAGCTGAAAGGCTGGGGCTTGAATACTTCTTACAGCTCGACGATGATTATACTGACTTTCAGTACAGATACGCCAGACCAAATGAGAACAAGCTCTCGTATGTATCAGTCAAGCAGTTCGACAAGCTCTGCGATTTGATGATAGACTTCCTGAAGGCTTCAAATGCTGATACAGTGGCATTCGCTCAGGGCGGTGACTATATCGGTGGAAGAAACGGTGGACTATTTGAACAGAGGGTAAAAAGAAAAGCCATGAACAGCTTTTTTTGCCGTACCGATAGACGCATAACCTTCAATGGCAGAATGAACGAGGACGTAACAACATACTGTCTGCAAGGCAGTCAAGGCAGATTGTTTATGACTATAGCAGACGTTATGCTGAACCAGCTCCCGACGCAATCAGTCGGCGGCGGTATGGCTGAATTCTACAAGTCAACAGGAACGTACCTGAAGACATTCTATTCCGTTATGTTTTGTCCTTCCTTCATCAAGGTATCAATAATGGGAACAACGAATCCGAGAATACATCACAGAATCAATTGGAACGGCTGCTGTCCTCTTATCCTTAACGAAAGGTGGAAGAAAAATGATCTCGAATAATAAAATGATCTACAATCTCGATAACATAGTAAGCCGTAAGCCAATCACAGCAGATATATTTTTGAACTCAGCCTGCAATAACAAGTGTCCGTATTGCACATACGCACGATATAAGCAGCGTAGCAGCACGTATATGACGTTTGAAGGCTTTAAGAATAATATTAATATACTTCTCGCAAACGGCGTAAAAGGCGTGATTTTAACCGGTGGTGGCGAGCCTACAATCAGCCCAGACTTTGACAAGATCACAGACTTTCTTGAACAGAACTCTATACCGTATGGAATCAACACAAATTTCAACTTGTTTAAGGCTATCAAGCCAAATTATTTGAAAATATCTCTTGACGGCTACGACCGTGAATCATACCAGAAAGCACGGGGCGTTGATAGATACGATATTGTTCTAACCAACATCAAGGAATATCTGAAATACAGACGTATGTCAAAGCCCGGTACGTTCAAAACTTCTGTAGGAATACAGACAGTCGCAACAAGTGTTGTGGACGCTGTAAGATTCTACGAAGCCCACAAAGAACTTGACATTGATTATTTCAACATCAGACCAATGGAAAGCACCTGCGGCAAATACTATCAAGACGCACACGCAAGCAATGAGCGTCTTGCTATTCTTTCCTACCTTCAGGACATACACGAGAAGGACTCAAGGGTATGTATCAACTACAAGTGGCATGAGGTCAGAACTCAGTTTGACAAGTGCTATGCAAATTTCTCACAGATAGCGATAAACGAAAATTCAGAAGTCATGTACTGCTGCCATAAGCCGTATGAGATTATCGGCAGACTTGACGACAAGGATATATGGGAAAAGCGTGAGAAATTCCAGACAAATATGCAGATGTGCGACGTGCCGTGCAGACTTACAGCACCGAATAATTTTATTCAGAGCTTACAGGACGCACCAAGCGACGCGGCCTTTATATAACGGAAGGGGTGAGAAAATGACTGAAAAAATGAACCTTAATCAGCAGGCAGAAGAAATCTTGCGTATTGCTGAAGAATCAGGCGTGCAGGGTAATTTCTTTTTCGTTACAACCTTCAAGCGATACCAAGTCCAGATCAAAATATTGAACGACCTTGAAATCGCCCTGAAGGAGAACGGAACACTTGTCACAAAGGAATACGTCAAAGGACGTAAGAACCTTTACGACAACCCGGCTATAAACGCATATAACCGCACAACAGATTCTGCAAACAAGACCGTCGCAACTCTCATGAAGATTATCAGAGGATTCGTCGAAGATTCAGACAACGAATCTGAAGACCCGTTGCTGAAGATACTCAACGGCGGTGAGGTAAGTGAATAAGGCTTACGAATACTGTAAAAAGAACATCAGGAAAAAAACCACTCCGAAATATGTCAAGCTGCAAATGAAAGAGTGGTTAAAAATAGCAGAAGGAAAGCACAAAAAATATATCGTCTCAGAATCAAAGGTGAAGCAGGTCGAGAACATCTTGAAACTGCTCAATATGCCAAAGGGCTTGAAAGCCGGTGAAAGCCTGTATAACTGTTCAACAGGTTATCAATGGTTTATATATATAGCAGTCTTTTGCACCGTCTACAGAGACGATACAAAGCGCAGGAAATACGAAACCTGCCTGCTGGAAATCTGCCGTAAAAACTTCAAGACATATACAGTCGGTACGGTATTCATAATAGCGTTTTTGACTGAACCTCAGTTCTCAAAATTCTACTCTGTAGCTCCTGACGGTTCGCTCTCGAAGGAGATACAGGAAGCAATATCCGAAACGCTCAGATCATCACCGGCGATATATGAATACAAGAATACAAAGCGATTCAAAATCCTGCGTGATTATATATCATTCAAGCCGCTGTTATCGAAGTTCATTCCTCTGAGCTATTCTACATCGAGAATGGATTCTCGTATGCCGAACCTCTTTTGTGCAGACGAGGTCGGAGCTTTGCCTGTAAACTATCCTGTTGAAGCAATGCGCTCCGGTCAGATCAACATGAAGAATCGTCTCGGATTCATCATCAGCACAAAATATCCGACCATAGACAACCCATTTGAGGACTATGTGTCGTACTCAAAGAAGGTACTCGACAAAATCGAGGAGGACGAAACTGTCTTCAGCTTACTATACGAACCAGATAACACAAAAGACTGGATTTCGGACGATCTTATATTAAAGCAGGCAAACCCTGCCGCACTCGAAATTCCCGAGATATGGGAAGAACTCAAAAAGAAGCGAGCATACGCAATCGCAGTTGACAAAGCTCGTGAGAACTTCGTCACCAAACATTGCAACATCATTTATACCGGTATCGGTACAGAGACGTATATCGACGTTTCAGCAGTCCAGAAGTGCCGTACAAGTCATATCGACTGGAAGGATAGAACCGTTTACGTCGGCTTTGACTTATCAGAAACGAACGATAATACTTCGGTCGCTATGGTAACCGCCGATGAAAATAATAACATCATAGCAGATGTGTTCGCCTTCATTCCAGAAGGCAGAATCGACGAAAAGACGATCTCGGAAAAGCTGGACTATCGCAATATGATAGAAAATACAAGTAAATGTATGGCTTGTGGCGATAAAGTAATCGACTATACCTTCGTAGAATCGTTTATTTTATCGTTAGAGGAACGTTACGGTGTCAAGGTACAAGCTATAGGCTTCGACCGTTGGAACGCTCTCAGCACGGCGCAGAAGCTTGAAAAAGAAGGTCACAACCTTGTTGAGATTCGTCAACATTCAAGCACCCTGCACCCACCGACAAAGCTTCTGAAAGAAAAGATACTGAGTGGGGAATTTCAGTACGAAAAAAACCCTTTACTCGAAATCAACTTCCAGAACGCACGCTGCACCTACGACACGAACAGAAATCTATACGTCACGAAGAAAAAATCAAACGGCAAAGTCGATATGGTCGTATCACTTATCAACGCTGTGTACTTACTACAGCAGGACGTGATGTTCGGCAGCGACTTCACTATACAAGTTTTGTAAAGGAGTATAAATATGGACCAGATAGCAAGAGAAATCGTAACGAAGTACATTCAGGAACATCTTGACAAGTCAGACGAAAAACCTGATTTTGGAGTTTATACAGTATGGAAATGCAAAGCACTTCAGAATTGGAAATACCTTCTTTCGAGTACACTTCCTGACGGTATGTACTACGAGTTGACTTACAACGGAGACAAAAAAGAATGGTACCTGGACGCATACAAGAAGTTTGAGAACAAAGTTATCGCTGAAAAGTAAAGGAGTGATATTTTGGGACTTTTCAAACGAAGTAAAAAAAGAGATACCGAAAACATCGGCCCTGACGATCTGCTTCTCAAAGCCCTGATAAATAACGAGACCATCACACGAGAAAAAGCTATGACAGTTCCGGCAGTAAGCGGAGCAGTTGACTTTATTTCTGGTTCGATAGCGTGTATGCCTGTAAGGCTATACAAGTATAAAGACGGAGAAGTTGTCGAGCAGAAGGGCGACAGGCGGTGCAAGCTCCTTAATACCGATACCGGAGATACTCTTGACGGCTTCCAGATGAAAAAAGCCATAGTCGAAGATTATCTCATGGGAAAAGGCGGATATGCTTACATACAGCGGAGCAGGAATGACGTTACCGGTATTTTCTACGTGCAGGATATATACGTCGTAATAATGAAGATGTATTATCCGATATTCAAGCAGTTTTGGATTGACGTAGAGGGCGCAAGATACGAGCCTTACGAGTTTTTGAAAATACTCAGAAACACAAAAGACGGAGCTTCCGGCGTAGGAATAACCGTAGAAGTCTCCAAAGCACTTGAAACCGCATACCAGACGTTAATATATCAACTCGGGCTGGTTAAAAAGGGCGGCAATAAAAGAGGATTTCTGAAGTCACAAAGGAAGCTCGGACAGGACGAAATTGACACGTTAAAAAAGGCTTGGGCTAATCTATACAGCAACAACGAAGAAGCTGTTGTGGTGCTGAATAATGGCCTTGAATTTCAAGAAGCAAGCAATACCAGCGTCGAAATGCAGCTAAATGAGAGCAAAAAAGCCTTTATTGACGAAATAAACGCCATTTTTCACATCTATCCGGACGACTTTGAAAGAACCTTCAAAGAAGCAATATATCCGATTGTAAAGGCATTTGAGACGGCTTTGAACCGAGATTTGCTGCTTGAAAGGGAAAAAGACGACTATTTCTTTAGCTTTGACGTAAAAGAGATCGTCAAAGCCAGCATAAAAGAGCGTTATGAAGCATATAAAACAGCCAAAGAAACCGGCTTTTTGACTATAAACGAGATCAGAAGGGAAGAAAACCTGAACCACATAAAAGGACTTGACGTTGTAAACGTAGGCTTGGGAGCTGTTTTATATGATATCAATACGCACACTTACTACACACCAAACATTGACCAGCAGACCGACTTGAATAAAACAGAATCAATGCTGGAAGCTCACGTTATGGAGCAGGAATTTGTCGCAGACGGCAATTTGTCGGACGCATAAAGGGGGGTGAATGAATGGAAATCAGAATCAAAGAGGACAGCGTTGAAATTGAAGGCTATGTGAACGCAGTCGAAAGGCTCTCGAAGCCGCTTCCTTCCAGAACAGGCGAGTTCGTCGAGCGTATCTGTAAAGGAGCTTTTCAGAGAGCATTGCAGCGTAACGATAACGTGAGACTTTTGTACAATCACAACTGGTCGAGAGACTTAGGCGGCACAAAGGACGGCAACGTCGAGCTTTCAGAGGATAATATCGGACTGAGGATTCGTGCAACAGTCAAGGACGCTGAAACGATACAGGAAGCAAGGAGAGGAAACCTTGTCGGCTTCTCGTTTGGCTTCGAGGACAGAGACGTTGACGAACACTCAGAAAGCGGCATGAGAACCAGAGACGTAAAGGACTTGGACTTGTATGAAGTCTCAATACTCGACCGCAAGAAAACACCTGCGTATGACGGCACTCTCATTAACGTGAGAGATTCAGAGGGACAGCAGGAAAAACGAATTTATTTCAGCGAGACATTCGCAGACGAAATAAAGATCACAGGCAACACTGAAAGGCGAGAGCAGCAGGAAGAAAAAACGCCTGACTACTCAGAAGCCGAAAAAATCATTTCCGAAATGAAGGGAGAAAATTAATCATGAGAAAAGACTTAGTTGAGAAGGTCAACGACCTTATGAAGAAGGCTGACGATATGCTGAATAAGGCAAAGCTCGAAAAGAGAGAGCTGACACCTGATGAAATGCAGGAGCTGGCTGAGATCAGAGACGACGTTATGCGTATCAAGAAGGCACTCGGACTGGAAAAGGAGTTCGACGACATGAGGGAGCTCGAAGCAAAGTCTGACGCAACACCTACAGAGGGTGAGAGAGCTTGCGGCACTGACGACAAGAAAAGAGCAGTTGAGGAAGCAGCAAAGGCAGCAGCCGAGGAAAGAGCTTTTGAAGCTTACATCAGAGGAACAGCACTGAACCAGCGTGACGATGTGAATCTCGTTCCTGCCAACAACGGTGCTGTAATTCCTACAACTATCGCAAACAAGATCATCAAGAAGGTATACGATATATGCCCGATTCTTGAAAAGTCCAGCAAGTACAATATGAAGGGTACGCTTGACATTCCCTTCTATCCTGCGTCGGCTGCTACCGTTATAACAGTAGCATATCACGACGAGTTCGAGGAACTCACTTCATCAAACGGCAACTTCAACAAGATCACGCTGACTGGCTTCCTTGCTGGTGCGCTTTCAAAGATAAGCCGCAGCCTTATCAACAACGCTGCATTTGATATTGTAGGCTTCGTAGTAGACGAAATGGCTTACGCTATCAAGAGATTTATCGAGAAGGAGCTTCTTATCGGTACACCCGGCAACGGCTCAAATATTCCTGCAAAGGTGCTTGGACTTTCAAGCCTTACAAACTCGATCACATCAGTAGCCGCAGACAAGATCACAGTCGACGAAGTTATCGGCCTTCACGACGCAATCAAAGACGAATTTCAGAGCGGCGCAATTTGGATAATGTCACCAGCTACAAGAACATATCTGAGAAAGCTGAAAAGCTCTGCAGGTTATTATCTGCTTAACGACGACATTTCAGCACCTTTCGGAACTTCAATTCTCGGAAAGCCTGTATATGTATCAGACAATATGCCGGATTATACAGAGGAAAGCAAGGTTGCTATTTACTACGGCGATATGTCCGGACTTGCAACAAAGTTCTCCGAGGAAATCAATATCGAGGTACTTCGTGAGAAGTACGCAACACAGCACGCAGTCGGTATCGTAGGCTGGTTCGAGTTCGATTCAAAGGTTGAGAACGAGCAGAAGATCGCAAAGCTTGTAATGCACGCTTAATCAATCAAAGGGGAATTTGTGACCGACAATAATGTCGGTCGCAATCCCATAAAGGAGTGAAAATATGTATAATACAAAGAACTACACTGAGCAGGGCGGCGACGTTACTCATATCGGCGGCAAGCTCATTATTGAGCAGGGAGCAGAAGTTGAGATGAGCGGCGTTGTTTATACAGCCGGTGATAATATCACCATAGTAGGCAACAAAATTTCCGCAACAGATACAACCTACAAAGCTGCTACAGCAAGTACGCGCGGACTTGTAAAACAGGCAGCAGCAGTCGCAGACGCAACAAACGACGCTGTGACAACAGTCAATGCCCTTCTTGCTTCACTCAGGGCTGCCGGTATTCTTGCCGCTGAGTAAAGCAAGCCAAAATATAATGAAAGGAAGTGCGAATCGTGAAAGTAAGTGATATGACAGTCAATGACATAGTTGAATATTGCAGGATTGCAGAACCTTCAACAGCCGACAATGCTTTTCTCAAACAGGCTATAGAAGCCGCAAAAGCCTATATACGCAGTTATACAGGGCTTGACAATGACCGCATAGACGAGCATGAAGATTTCATAATCGTAGTATATATTCTCGTTCAGGATATGTACGACAATAGATCACTATACACTGAAGGCAAAGCTCTGAACAATACAGTCGAGACAATACTCGGTATGCACTCGGTGAATCTGCTATGATTAACGCCGGAAAATACAACAAGAAAATTGAGATTTATTCTACGACTGAAGTTACAGACGCACAAGGCTTTCAGACAACGTCAGAATCGCTTGTTTTAACGGCTTACGCAGCAGTAAAGACAACTAAAGGCTTTACACTCATAACCGCTAACAGCGATTTTGAGAAGGCGTACACGAACTTCACGATTCGCTATCCTCGTACTGAGATCAACAGGGATATGATAATAAAATTCAGGGGCAAAAGCTATACGATTTTATACCTCAATAACATCGACGAAGCAAACGTCGAGCTTGAAATTCAAGCAAAGGTGGTTGAAAAGTAATGGCACAGCTAAAATTTGAACTTGATAACGAAGTAGAGAAGCAATTGAAGAAGCTCGAAATGGACGCTCCAAAAATGATGGAATCAATGGTTACAGCAGGAGCGCAAGTCGTACTGAATAACATCAAGGCAAACGCTCCAAAGGGCATTAAAGACAGCCCTGCAATGATGAAGTGTTTAGGAACTACTCGTCGAGCGTATAAAACACCTTCTGACGATTCAGTAAATATGAAAGTCGGCTTTGCCGGATATTTTAAGAATGAAAAAGGGGAAACTGTACCAGCTCCACTCGTAGCCAACGTCTTTGAGTACGGTCGCAGTAATTCACCTTTTCCGAAGCAGCCATTTATGAGAAAATCGTTTAAAAAGTCCGCTATTCAGAAAGCAATGGAAGCAGAGCAGAAAAAGTTTTTGCCGGAGGATTAAAAATGAACGAGATCATTCAAACAGCCTTTAACGGATTCAAGGTTAATAACGTTGAAATCCCTGTTAAATATCTACATTACATGGGGCATGGTGAACCCTATGTAACATATACACCAACCAGAAATGGCGAAGTCTTTTCCGCTGACGATCAGGTAAGAAACTTCATAACATTTTATGATTTCGATATCTATTCAAAGGGGAATTATTACGCCATAGCTGACGCAATCATAGATACAATGGAAGCTAACGGATTTACGTATGCTCCGACTTGGGATTCTCCAGATATGTACGAACCCGACACGGGCTATTACCACAAAACGCTATGCTTCACAATCGAAAGGAGTGTGAATAATGGCTAAGATAGGACTTAATAATTTTCGATACGGTATGCTTACAGAGCTTGCTGACGGCTCATTCTCCTATGCTGACGCAAAGTCACCCGGTAAAGCAGTATCGTGTAACGTCTCAGTATCGAATAATACGGCAACACTTTATGCCGATGATGAACTCGCAGAAAGTTATACAGGCTATCAGAACGCAACTGTATCTATCACCATTGACGAGGAAGATATTGAGACGTATTCAGACTTACTCGGTCATACAATCACCGATGAAGGGGAAGTCATTGCAAATTCAAACGACGTAGCACCTTACATCGGATTCGGACGTATCATCACAAAAATGGTGAAAGGCGTTATCAAGTATAAAGTGCAGTTCTTATATAAAGCCAAGTTTTCTGAACCTTCCAAAGAGGAAAACACCAAAGGTGAATCAATCGAGTTCGGCACATACACACTCGAAGGCGGCGTGTATACGCTTCCAGACGGACGCTGGACCAAAGAGAAAACATTCGAGAGAAAAGAGGACGCTATCGCATATCTCAACAGCCAGTTTGAATCGGTCGAGATATACTACGGCGCAGCTCCTGATCTTTCCGACGTTACTTCTCTTACGAGCATAAAGAGCAGCAACAAAACAAGAACAATCACAGTTGACGCAGGAGAAGGCGAATATATTATATACGCTTATCCAAAGAGACTTGGAACTGTCGAATTCTGGGTAGGTCAGTTTGAAGGCGGCTTCGACGCTCCTGTCGAAATGGACCTTGAAAACTCTTACGGACTTACAGAAACGTACTACGTTTACAAGTCAGAAAACGCTGATCTCGGAGAAACTACAATCGAGATCAAAGAGGGGGGAGCATAATGCCTGTTAATGTAATCGGAACTTTAAAGCCAAAAAATAACGGTAAATTCCCTGTAGCTGAAGCGGTAGATATTAAGGTAACAGACGACCTGAGACTTGATGAAGTTCTCGAAAACAAAGCTGATCTTGCAACAGTAAATTTTGCGCTTGCTGGCAAGGCAAATGTTACTGCCCTTGCAACTTCCACAGCAAATTTGCAAGGGCAGATAAATCAAATCGTTATTTCTTCATCAGCTGAATCTGTTGTTGCTCCCGAAGTTGCAGCGGCAAGAGTAAGTGAAGATGGAACCGAGTATAGTACACTTAAAGAAAGAATTGACGCTGAGATTACTGATATTAATTCAACAATATCAGACAATTCTGCACTTATTGCGAGTAAAAACTTGTTCAATCCCGATGCTGCAACTATTGTTCAAAATAGATTAGTAACCGAATCCATTTCAGTGATCGCAGGAGATAAGTATTATCTTTCAGTGAATGCTACAAGTCCTGTTCCTATGGTAGCAGCTACCTTTTTTGGTGTATATGAAACAATTAACGGAGTAGAAACGTTATCAGACAACCATTGGATAAAACCGTATGTTGTCCCAGAAGGTGTTACATCAGTAAGGCTTATAATTCAACAGAAGAATTATGAGTACATTATGATCGAAAAAGGTAGTGCAAGCTTAAAATGGGAGGCATACTTCACACCGTACTATAGATTCAAGGATGATATCGCAAGAACAGGGGTGCACAACAACGCTGACTCTATTTTGGCAATGAATCAGCCTATTGAAGTTGTATTACCAAGAAAAATAGTAGGAACTGTCGGCACTGAAATAAACGTGTACAAAGACAACGCACTGCTTTATCAGAGCATTGACAGCGTTGCTGATTGCAAATTTATAGATTTTATAGCAGGCTATTTCGAGGATAAATACAGATTCTGTGGGCTTCCTACCGTAGAAAGAAATTCGTACCCGCAGTTTTCGGTTTATATTTACGGAATTAAAAACAGGCAACTGTTTAAAAATGTGAATCTGAAAATCTTAGATACATCTATCTTGAATGGGCTGACACGTAATATTTTAGTTATCGGAGACAGTAAAGTTGCAGGTTGCAGACTTCCCGAAGAACTTAGAAAAAAATGCGTTTCAGCAGGTATGAATGTAGGTGACTTTTTAGGTACATTATCTGGTAACGGATGGACAATCAAGCACGAGGGCAGGGCTGGCTGGTCAAGCGTTGACTATATGAACGCAAGCAAAAATGATGTTATAAATCCGTTCTATAATCAGAGTACATCATCTTTTGATTTCGACTACTATATGACACATCAAGGATATTCTGCTGTTGATTATGTATTCATCAACCTCGGAACAAACGACTATGCCACAGTTTCTGGACTTGGTGAGGATACGTACATTCAGACATTTATTGATAATATCAACACTATGATTGAAAGTATTCATGACTATAATTCAAACGTAAAAATTATAGTTGGCTTGACAGAGGGCGTATGTACATATCAATGGTCGAGTGCTTCAGACGAAGAACTTCGCAACCTTAACACACGAGCAAGATTATTGAATAAAGCATGCATAGCAGAATGGGATAATAACACGGCAGAAAACAACAATGTTTTTATATGCCCGATATATCTGTCAATGGATATGTATAACGACTACAACGCTGAAGATGTTGCGTTATCTCAAAGAGATGCTGATTTTGAAACAGGAAAAACCAGACGAAAAGTAACAGACTTTATGCACCAAAACGCTGCAGGATATGGTAAAAATGCAGACTATATGTTTGCAATGATCACATATTGCGAAAGTTTGAATACTTAAATTGAAAGGAGTAAATTTATATGGCAAAAATAGGTTTGAACAATTTCCGATACGGACTTCTCACAGAGAACCCAGACGGAACAGCAAGTTACGCTGGTGCTCACAAGCCTGCAAAAGCTGTTTCCTGCTCCGTATCAATCACAAGCAACTCAGCAACCCTGTACGCTGACGACGTTCTCGCAGAAAGCGATACAAGCTTCCAGAGTGGAACAGTAACAATCGGACTTGACGACGACGATCTCGCAGTACAGGCAACGTTACTCGGACACGCTTACGAGGACGGTGAGATCATCAGGAACTCGAACGATACAGCTCCTTACGTGGGCTTCGGCAGAATCGTATCGAAAATGGTAAACGGCGTAAAGAAGTACAAAGTTGAATTCCTTCACAAAGTCAAATTCTCTGAGCCTTCAGAGGAAAACCAGACCAAAGGTGAGAGCATGGAATTTTCGACCGGAACACTCGAAGGCGTTGTTCATCAGCTTGAAAACGGCGACTGGTCCAAAGCAAAGACATTTACAGACAAAGCTGCTGCTATAGCATATCTCGAAGCACTTCTCGACAGCGCAACAGCAGTCGAGACATTCACGAGCGACGGTTCAACAAGTATAACACTTGCACACGCTCCTCTTGAAGTAAATTCAGTGCTTGTAAACGGCGTAAAGAATACAGCCTATACCGTAAGCGGAACAAAACTGACGTTTACTTCAGCACCTGCAAGCGGTGCAGCAATCTACGTTTCGTATTCTTACGAAGTATCATCAACTTAAACGATTTATACAGGGGGCAAATTGAACAATATTATATTTGCCCCCTGATTTTACAAAAAGGAGAATTACTATGAAAAATTCAGGATTTGAATATAATGGCAAGACATATCACCTTGCTTTTAATCTTAACGTTATGGAAGCGATACAGGCTAAATATGGCACGCTTGGCAAGTGGGGTGAAGCTACAGGAGCTAACGGTGACGAGCCGAATATAAGCGCAATTGTAGACGGATTTGAGATCATGATAAATGAGGGCGAGGAAATCGCAGCAGAGGAAGCAGGCGAAAAGGTCAAGGCTCTGACTCACAAGCAGGTCGGCAGAATCATTTCCGGCATAGGAATCAACACGGCAACAGAGCTGCTAAACACTGTTGTCAGTGAATCCGCAGCAAACGACGCAAAAAACGCATAATTCCCGACGAGGAAGAACTCAGAGAAAGCGTTATTGACTTTTCTCGGCTATTCCTTATCGGGAGAATTAAGCTCGGATTGACAACACTCGAAACTCGCCGTTTAACCATTAGAGAATTTAACAAGGTATATCAAGAATACAAGGATATATTTGACTTGGAACTTCTCATGTATCGAAGCGGCAAAACATACGCAAAACTACAGCAGGACGCTATAAAAAGCGAAGAATGGTTTTAGGGGGTGAATAAATGGCTTTTGGTGGTGTTATCAAGCTTCAGGGCGAATCTGAGTATCGAGCAGCGTTAAAGCAGATTCAGAACAGCTTGGCAGTTGTCGGCTCTGAAATGCAAAAAGTATCATCACAGTTCGCAAAAGGTGAAAAGTCTGTAAAATCCCTTACAGCAGTAAACGAAGTATTAAATAAAAAGCTTTCAGAACAGCAGAAAGCCGTTTCGGAAGCTGGAAAAATGCTTACTGAAGCGCAGTCAAAGTATGACGCAAGCTCCAGATCTGTTGATAAGTGGGAAAAGGAACTTGCCGACGCAAAAGAAGCACTTGACAAAGCAAAGAACAGCACAACATCAAGTGCAGCTGAGATTGACAAGCTTGAACAGAACGTCAAAGACTGTGAAAAAGGCTTGCAAGACGCAAACACCGAGAACCAGAAATATGCAACTACTGTCCAGAAGTGGCAGACAGAGCTGAACAAAGCTGAAGCCGCAGTCAATAAAACCACAAGAGAGATCAAGGAAAACGAAAACGCAATCGAATCCCTTGAAAAGTCCACAGACGACGCAGCTAACGAGGTCGACAACTTAGCTGACAGCATGGACGATCTTTCAGACAGCCAGAACAGAGCGCAGAAAGCCAGTGAAAACGCAAACAGCGGTTTTACGGTCCTTAAAGCAACACTGGCGAATTTAGCTTCTCAGGCTATCAGCAAAGCTGCTGACGCTATGAAGTCATTCGCAGGAAATATGATTGAAGCTGCTGCCGAAGTAAAGGCAAGCGGCTCGCAGTTCCAGCAGACATTCGGAGACCTTCAGAAAGACGCAACAGCAGCCCTTGACCGAGTAAGTGAAAGCACTGGCATTTTAAAAACACGTTTACAAGACAGTGCTTCCGGTATATACGCATTCGCCAAAGCTTCAGGAGCAGACAGTGCAGAAGCAATGAAGCTTATGGAAACTGCATTAATGGCTACAGCAGACAGCGCAGCATATTACGACAAAAGCCTTGAAGAAAGTGCTGAAACGCTTCAGTCCTTCCTGAAAGGTAACTTTTCAAATGACGCAGCTCTCGGACTATCTGCAACAGAGTTTACAAGAAACGCAAAAGCAGCAGAATTGTTCGGCAAAAAGTACAACGACCTGACCGAAATCCAGAAGCAGCAGACATTGCTGCAAATGGTTGTAGACGCTCAGAAAGCAAGTGGAGCATTCGGGCAGGCTTCACGAGAAGCGGACGGCTGGGCAAACGTTCAAGGAAACTTAAACGAAAGCTGGAAGCAGTTCACAGCTAACGTCGGAACACCATTTCTCGAAGCTTTGATTCCGGTCCTTCAGACAGTCACAGAAAAGCTCACCAATATGACAAGCAATATTGACTGGGGAGCATTTCAGGAAAGTGTAAGCAAAGCAGTTGATGTATTAACAACAGGCTTTGGCTGGATTGTAGATCACGGAGATCAGATCATAGCTATACTTGCCGGAATCGTAGCAGGTATAGTCGCATTTAAAGCCGTTGTAATCATTCAGACAGCCGTAACAGCATTTACGGCACTGGTTACAGCTATAAAGAGCGTAGGACTTGCACAGGCAGCGTTAAACGTCATTATGGCGGCGAATCCAATAGGACTTATCGTTGCTGCTATAGCAGGACTTGTGACAGCATTTGTAATTCTTTGGAACAAGTCTGAAAAGTTCCGAAACTTCTTCAAGGGAATGTGGGAAGAAATCAAGAAAGTCGTTGAAAAAATAGTCGGGGCTATCGTTAATTTCTTCAAAAATGCATGGGACAATATAAAGGCAGTCTGGGACGCAGTAACCGGCTTTTTCAGCGGTATCTGGGACGGCATAAAAGAAGTATTTTCCGCAGTCGGAAACTGGTTCAAGGATAAATTCCAAGAAGCGCTGAATAATGTTATCGCAGTTTGGACTGCCGTAAATGATTTCTTTTCAGGAATCTGGGACGGTATAAAGAATGTATTTTCTGCTGTTGGAACGTGGTTCAAAGATAAGTTTAAACAGGCATTGAGCAACGTCATAGCAGTATGGACTGCTGTAACCGGCTTTTTCAGCGGTATCTGGGACGGCATAAAAGAAGTATTTTCTGCGGTCGGGAACTGGTTCAAGGATAAATTCCAAGAAGCTCTGAGCAACGTCATTTCGGTATGGACTGCTGTAAACGACTTTTTCAGTGGAATCTGGGAAGGTATTAAAAATGTTTTCAGCTCCGTTGGAAACTGGTTCAAAGAGAAATTCCAAGAAGCACTGAATAATGTTATCGCAGTTTGGACTGCTGTAAACGAATTTTTCTCCGGTATCTGGGAGGGAATCAAAAACGTATTTTCATCAGTCGGCAACTGGTTCAAGGATAAATTCCAAGAAGCAGTTGACAACATCAAAGCTGTTTTTTCTGTTGTTGGTGATTTTTTCTCCGGTATCTGGGAGGGAATCAAAAACGTATTTTCATCAGTCGGCAACTGGTTCAAGGATAAATTCCAAGAAGCAGTTGACAACATCAAAGCTGTTTTTTCTGTTGTTGGTGATTTTTTCAGCGAGATATGGGACGGTATAAAGAATGTATTTTCATCAGTCGGGAACTGGTTCAAGGATAAATTCCAAGAAGCAGTTGACAACATCAAAGCTGTTTTTTCTGTTGTTGGTGATTTTTTCTCCGGTATCTGGGAGGGAATCAAAAACGTATTTTCATCAGTCGGGAACTGGTTCAAGGATAAATTCCAAGAAGCAGTTGACAACATCAAAGCCGTTTTTTCTGTTGTTGGTGATTTTTTCAGCGAGATATGGGACGGTATAAAGAATGTATTTTCATCAGTCGGGAACTGGTTCAAGGATAAATTCCAAGAAGCAGTTGACAACATCAAAGCCGTTTTTTCTGTTGTTGGTGATTTTTTCAGCGAGATATGGGACGGTATAAAGAATGTATTTTCATCAGTCGGCGACTGGTTCAAAGAGAAATTC
>Ga0255340_1003340_pt1 | contig 17049 bp, 8 predicted proteins | sample wastewater_treat_7_FD_192417 | JGI IMG/M metagenome (GOLD analysis project Ga0255340, IMG submission 192417) | Wastewater microbial communities from Lulu Island WWTP, Vancouver, Canada - plant10 | ecosystem: Engineered > WWTP > Wastewater > Unclassified | place: Canada: Vancouver, British... | reverse complement strand
AGGGACCGGTGGAAAGAAAGGTCACCGGGAAATTTTCGGTCTTTGAAAAGCAGATAATAGACGAATAAGCAACCAGACGCGAAGTAAGTAATAAGCAGACAGGCAGACCGAGAGGTCCATGCGATAGAAGGAATGGACGGAGGGTTTGATCCTGGCTCAGGGTTAACGCTGGCGGCGTGCCTTACACATGCAAGTCGAACGGGGCATACAGCGATGTATGCTTAGTGGCGAACGGGTGAGGAAGACGCAGGGACCTACCGAGCAGAGGGGGATACCCGCTGGAAACGGCGGATAAAACCGCATACGCCCGTGTGAAGAGCGCGGGGAAAAGCGCTACGGTGTTACTGGTCGAGGGACCTGCGGCCCATCAGGTAGTTGGGGAGGTAACGGCTCACCAAGCCGACGACGGGTATCTGGCGTGAGAGCGCGAACAGGCACAAGGACACTGAGAGACGGGTCCTACTCCTACGGGAGGCAGCAGTGGGGAATTTTGGACAATGGGCGCAAGCCTGATCCAGCGACGCCGCGTGTCGGACGGAGTCCTTCGGGATGTAAACGACTTTTGATGGAGACGAAAGGGCAGCTCAGGGAATGGGGCTGCGATGACGGTATCCAATGAATAAGCCCCGGCTAACTACGTGCCAGCAGCCGCGGTAAGACGTAGGGGGCAAGCGTTACCCGGAATTACTGGGCGTAAAGGGAGCGTAGGCGGGAGGTCAAGTCCGGTGTGAAAGTCCCTGGCTCAACCAGGGGATAGGGCTGGAAACTGACAATCTTGAGTACAGCAGAGGAAGAGGGAATTACCGGTGTAGGGGTGAAATCCGTAGAGACCGGTAGGAAGGCCAGTGGCGAAGGCGCTTTTCTGGGCTGTTACTGACGCTGAGGCTCGAAAGCCAGGGGAGCAAACCGGATTAGATACCCGGGTAGTCCTGGCCGTAAACGATGCTCACTAGGTGTGGGGCACAGAGCGTGTTCTGCGCTGAAGCAAACGCAATAAGTGAGCCGCCTGGGGAGTACGTCCGCAAGGATGAAACTCAAAGGAATTGACGGGGGCCCGCACAAGCGGTGGAGCGTGTGGTTTAATTCGACGTTAAGCGAAGAACCTTACCAGGTCTTGACATATCCGTGGTAGTGAACTGAAAGGGGAACGACGGAGGCGAATGCCTTCGAGCGGATACAGGTGGTGCATGGTCGTCGTCAGCTCGTGCCGTGAGGTGTTGGGTTAAGTCCCGCAACGAGCGCAACCCCTGTGGTTAGTTGCCAACACGAAGGTGGGCACTCTAGCCAGACTGCCGCCGACGAGGCGGAGGAAGGAGGGGATGATGTCAGATCATCATGCCCTTTATGATCTGGGCTACACACGCGCTACAATGGGGTGAGCAGAAGGGGACGAGGCTGCGAAGCCGAGGGAATCCGGAAAACGCCCCCCAGTTCAGATTGCAGGCTGCAACTCGCCTGCATAAAGATGGAATCGCTAGTAATCGCAGATCAGCATGCTGCGGTGAATACGTTCCCGGGCCTTGTACACACCGCCCGTCACACCACCCGAGTTGGGAATACCTGAAGGTGGCGGAAGCCAACCGGCAACGGAGGCAGCCAGCGAAGGTAGGCCTAGTGAGGGGGGTGAAGTCGTAACAAGGCAGGTGTACCGGAAGGTGCGCCTGGATCACCTCCTTTCAAAGGAGAGAAGCGGAAGGGATCGTCTATTATCTGTTTTCCAGGGACCGGGGAGAAGGGAACTGGGGGAGTAGGTCTTTGAAAACTGTATAGGGGTAACGAGAGAAGAAGAAGGTCAAGGGAAGAAGGGCATACGGTGGATGCCTAGGACGTAGGAGGCGAAGAAGGGCGCGGCAAGCTGCGAAAAGCCACGGTAAGGTGCAAGCGACCGAAGAGCCGTGGGTACCCGAATGGGGAAACCCGGTGAGCAGAGAGGCTCATCATCCCGAAAGGGAGGCGAACCCGGTGAAGTGAAACATCTCAGTAGCCGGAGGAAAAGAAAGCGAAGCGATAGCGTGAGTAGTGGTGAGCGAAAGCGCTGGAGTCCAAACCGAAGACGTGTCAAGCGCGCGGGCGTTGCGTCTTCGGGGTAGGGGGACGTTCGAGGGGTGGCTGCGCCCACCCACTCAGACGGAAGGCGTTTAGGAGAAATCTCTGGGAAGGGATACCGAAGAAGGTGACAGTCCTGTACCCGAAAGGCGCCGGAGCTGAGGAACGATCCCAAGTAGTGCCGGGCACGTGAAATCCGGTATGAATCAGGGGAGACCACTCTCCAAGACTAAATACTCCTACGGACCGATAGAGAAGAAGTACCGTGAGGGAAAGGTGAAAAGCACCCCGGGAGGGGAGTGAAAGAGAACCTGAAACCGTATGCCTACAAGAAGAGGGAGCGAAAGTGACCTCGTGCCTTTTGAGTAATGTGCCTGCGAGTGGTCGTATCGGGCGAGGTTAAGCCGGGGGAGGCGGAGCCGGAGGGAAACCGAGTCTGAAGAGGGCGAAAGAGTCCGATGCGATCGACCCGAAGCCAGGTGAGCTACCCATGTCCAGGGTGAAGGTGGGGTAAGACCCACTGGAGGCCCGAACCGGTGGACAGTAAAAAGTCTTCGGATGAGGTGTGGGTAGGAGTGAAAAGCTAACCGAACCTGGTGATAGCTGGTACTCTCCGAAACGTATTGAGGTACGGCCTCAGGGGGTCCCTTGCGGGGGTAGGGCGCTGGATGGGGTAGGGGAGCAATCTCCGAACTCAACCAAACTGCGAATACCGCAAGGAATAACCTGGGAGACAGCCCGTGGGGGATAAGCTCCACGGACGAGAGGGAAACAACCCAGACCGACGGCTAAGGTCCCGAAGAGATCGCTTAGTGTGCAAGGAAGTGGTGTGTCCGAGACAGCTGGGAGGTTGGCTTAGAAGCAGCCATCCTTGAAAGAGTGCGTAACAGCTCACCAGTTAAGACAGGCTGCGCCGAAGATAGAGGGGGCTGAAGCGATTCACCGAAGCCGCGGAATGCGAAAGCATTGGTAGGAGAGCATTGCGCCGAGGGAGAAAGCCGGACTGCGAAGGCGGCTGGACGGAGCGCAAGGGAGGATGCAGGCATGAGTAACGAGAAGACGGTGAGAATCCGTCTCCCCGAAAGCCTAAGGGTACCTGGGGAAGGGTCGTCCACCCAGGGTAAGCCGGACCTAAGGGGAACCCGAAAGGGGTAACCGATGGGAAGCCGGTAAAGATTCCGGCGCCAGGCGTCCGGGAGGTACGAGCGGGGACACAGGAGGATAGGCTCTGCGAAGAAATGGGAAATTCGTCCAAGCCTCGAGCTGTAGAAGCGCGTAGGGAAGGCCGCGCGCGGAGGTAAGGGGTGAAGGGGAGTCCATCGAAGGGTGGGCAACGGAGCTGAGTTCACACTGTCAAGAAAAGCCGCGCGTACCGGCGAACGGAAGCCTGACCGTTCTAAAAACCGACACAGGTAGGCTAGTTGAGAAGACTAAGGGGAGCGGGAGAACCTCCGCTAAGGAACTAGGCAAAATGGCCCCGTAACTTCGGGAGAAGGGGCGCTCCTGCGGGTTAAGAGCTAGCGGGAGCTGCAAAGACCAGGCTCTGGCGACTGTTTACCAAAAACACAGGACTCTGCGAACACGATGAGTGGACGTATAGGGTCTGACGCCTGCCCAGTGCTGGAAGGTTAAGGGGAGTGGTCAGCGCGAGCGAAGCTACGAACCGAAGCCCCAGTAAACGGCGGCCGTAACTATAACGGTCCTAAGGTAGCGAAATTCCTTGTCGGGCAAGTTCCGACCTGCATGAATGGCGTAACGATCGGAGCACTGTCTCAGCGGAGGGCCCGGTGAAATTCCAATCTTGGTGAAGATGCCAAGTTACCCGCGATTAGACGGCAAGACCCCATGAAGCTTTACTGTATCCTAATATGGTATAGTGGTGGAAGGCGTACAGGATAGGTGGGAGGCAGCGAACGCAGCGCGTCAGCGCTGCGGGAGCCGACGGTGGGATACCACCCTCCTTCCAGCGTTATACTAACCGAGGTAGGTGGAGAGCCTATCAGGGACAGTGTTAGGGGGGCAGTTTGACTGGGGCGGTCGCCTCCAAAAAGGTAACGGAGGCGCGCGAAGGTGGGCTCAGGCTGGTTGGGAATCAGCTGGCGAGTGCAAGGGCAAAAGCCCGCCTGACAGTGAGAGAGACATCTCGAGCTGAGACGAAAGTCGGTCCTAATGACCAGGTGGTGCTGTGTGGAAAGGCCATCGCTCAACGGACAAAAGCTACTCTGGGGATAACAGGCTGATACCGTCCGAGAGTCCATATCGACGACGGTGTTTGGCACCTCGATGTCGGCTCATCGCATCCTGGGGCTGTAGTCGGTCCCAAGGGTTGGGCTGTCCGCCCATTAAAGCGGTACGTGAGCTGGGTTCAGAACGTCGTAAGACAGTTCGGTCCCTATCTGTCGCGGGCGCAGGATACTTGAGAAGGCTTCTCCCCAGTACGAGAGGACCGGGAGGAGTGGACCGCTGGTGAACCAGTTGTGCTACCAAGCGCATAAGCTGGGTATCTAAGTCCATGAGTGATAAGCGCTGAAAGCATCTAAGCGCGAAACATGCTTCAAGATGAGGTATCCCATCGAAAGAGTAAGGGCCGTTCGAGAACAGGACGTAGATAGGCCGCAGGTGGAAGCGGCGCGAGCCGTGCAGCCGAGCGGTACTAATCGCCCGAGGCCTTGACCTTCTTTCTTCTGAGGTTACGTGTTGTGAGAGACACGAACCTCGAGACTAATCGTCTACTCGTAAGGCGAGTGACCGTCATCGTGATGAGCGATCATCGTTTAGCCGGAAGTCGTGGTTTTCGGCTTCGTGGCGAGTGGTCGTCATTATGCCGGAAGTCGTGATTTTCGACTACGAGACGAGTGGTCGTCATTTTACCGGAAGTCGTGGTTTACGACTTCGTGGCGAGTGTTCTTCTCGCCCAGTCCCTATACAGCTTCCAGAGAGCTATCCCTGGGTGACGATACAGGAGGAGGACCCACCCGGACCCATCCCGAACCCGGCCGTTAAGCTCCTCCTGGCCTATGGTAGTATGGGGGAGACCCCATGTGAGAGTCGGTATCGCCCGGGGTTTTATTCATCAGAACGGAGACATATTCTTTGTCTCCGTTTTTTGTTGCCTGTGAGCGCCGGACCTTGGGAGCGCCGCACTTTAGTTCGCCTCGGTTTCTAGGGATGCCTTCTGGGAACGCCGAACTTTAGTTCGGCGTGCCTTTCTGGGACCGCTTTCGAGAAGCTCTGAGAAAACGCACGTTAATATTTTCGTTCATCGCGTTTTTCATCTTCACTCCGCGTTCTCTGCGTGAGCGAAGGCTTTTGTTGGTTTCACAAGACACTTATAGAAGACATGCCAACTTAAAAGTTGGCGGTCCCAGGAAGGCGTTCTCAGCAAAAAAACCTAAAACTTGCCGAACCGAAGTTCGGCGGTCCTAGGCGCTCCAAAGCTACGGCGTTCCCAGAATGATTCCTCCGTGCTTTCCGGAAGTAGTGCGACCAGGTTCCGTCCCTGCAAGGCCAGATATCATGTACTCTCGCGATGGAGTAAACAGCCTAATCCACACAACGATACCCGCACCGAGTCGTTGGATGGCTCGAAGTGGCCGTTTCGCGGAAGAATTAACTCGAGAAAGATCGAAAGATAGAAGTTTACCGGAATCGGTTTTCGGGGGTGCGTCTCTACTGTAAGAACTTGATGGGGAATAGGCGACGACTATTCGCGCCGCTTCCACTGAACCGATTACCTCTTATGACAAAAACCATTTTCTTAATCGAAGCCTTCTTCTTTACCGGGTTTTCGCACAAGAAGCGCAATTATCTGACGAACTTACTGGACTCCCATCATAGAGCTCCCGACTTACGTCGCGCTCATTCAATTCTTCGGCGTCTTGCTTCTATCTTAAAACGCAGAAACAAGAGCGATGCCGCGGCAGTATAGGCACCTCGGTTCAACATCCGAGATAGGTATCTGGCGTATCTCACCCAGGATGGACGGGCAATCCCTTCCAGATATTTCCCCGAGGCCATTGCCCGCAGACAACGGCTAACGGTTTCGTTTTGCTTGTATGCGACCAGGAAATCACGGATCTCCTTGAAGGCATGATCGTGATGAATCGTAAAGTTACGCGCGACTTGGTTGATCAACCCAAAAACGAGCCACGCCAAGAGGTCTTCAAACTCACTCAAACCCTGAATCGACTCGAAGGAGTCTTGCATAGACTTGACCACTCTCAGGCTTTTCTCGATCGGAGCTTGAATCTTGGATCGCATGATTGTCGAAGCCTCGGCGCAATAGACGTAGGTGTATCGGTTGACCAACTGAATGACGGGGTGGCGGATAAAGCATTGCGTATTGAATAAGCGATCCTCGCTTAAGGTTGGCAGTCTCTCGAAAGTGATGGCGTATCGCTTTAAAAAACCGGATCGATACAGCTTATTCCATACGGGTACCCCATAACCGGGATCGTAAAACAGTTCGTATCGAACTTGAGGGATCGCTTGTTTTTCCGCGGTCACACTTTGGTATGAAAAGGAGGGGACTTCTGAAAAACGATCGTTGCCGGTAGATACGCGGGCGTTGCCGATCGTAATGCCCGATTCGGTACTCCGGGCTTCGGCATATAAGGTGGCGATCGTTTCTGGAAAGATATAGTCATCCGCGCCGAGGAAAAACAGATAATCCCCATGCATAACGGACATCCCGGCGTTTCTCGCAGCGCCTACGCCTGCGTTCGGTTGATGGGCTACGCGGATCCGAGTATCTTTTTCGGCGTATCGATCGCAAATATCGGGGCTACGATCCGTAGAACCGTCATCGACAAGGATGATCTCCAGATTCGAGTACGTTTGCCGAGTCACGCTGCCGAGACAGCGTTCGATCGTTCGCTCCGCATTATATAGGGGGATGATGATACTAATCGTCGCCGCTTCCTGTTTCATCTTTATGCTTCACTCGCTTGATTTTGATGTGTCTGTCCCTCGTTTGGATTTGTTTTCCAGGCCCGAATCACCCCACGCCGAAAATAGGGAGGATTCTGCATTGCTTTAACAGTCGGAAGGAGATATCCGCGCGGTATTTCTGTCCGATATCCTCGCTCCGAGAAAAATCGCAGGAAGTTATCGGCGTCATCTTCACGATGATACGTACAGCAAACGACCCTCGTATCCGGTTTCAAGAGAGTCTCTGACGCGCCTTTCAAAACTTCGACCTCTTCTCCTTCTACATCCAGTTTAAGTAGGAACGGACCGTTTTGATGTTTAAGAACAGAATCGACGGTTTGACACCCATCCTGATCAAAAGAAGATGCGGCTTTTGAGAGGATGGTCACTTTTTCTTTCCACGGTGCGAACGTCAACGCAAGGGGCTCTCGCCAGATCGGGTCGGGTTCAAAAAGGATTACCGCCCGGACCGTTTCCACCCATTCTAGGGAGATTAACCCTTCAGCAGCCCCAATATCCAAAAACACATCGTCCTCAGTCGGATAAAAACCATCCTCAAAGTACCGATGGGGGCTCGATACGTGTTGTTCGAGAAGTAAGCTGTTAAACATTCTTCGAACCTGATCCGGAGTTGACTTCGAGGGAAAATATATTCTTCTCTCACGGTGCAAGACATACGGGAATCCTGTGACAGAATCGGCGTAGACCCCGATCTTCGACGGTTCGTACTCGAAAATAAACGGGTATGGGATCATCTGAATAGACTTCACGCGATTGATGAAATCCAATTCCGTTTGAAGAAGCCGCTTTTCTTCTTGATGGCCTTCGTAGTACCGGTTAATCCGATAGATGAGGACCTTTTCCCCATATTTATTTCTCGCTCTTTCGAAATATACCCGAATCGGGAGAGGTACACACTTTCGGTAGATTCTTCTCAACATTTCGAACTTGGAGTCTGACACATCAATCCGCCTCCAGCGTATTTTGGAAACACTCCCAATACCGTCGCGCAACGGTTGAGGGAGAATAGGCGTTTCGAAAAGTTTCCTGGATCGATTGCATCCGAACGGGATCCGGTTCTTCTCGAAGAACTTCCAGGATTTTTTCGGCCAAACGGATCGCATCGGTAGCCGGTTCATAATAATGAAGGAGGTTTTGCGTTACCTCCGGAATACTCGTTTCACGGGTGGTAATAACCGGAACGCCGAAGAGGGCGGCTTCGATCGGGGTAATCCCAAAACCTTCGCACAATGAAGGAGATACGAAGAGAGTCGCGTTTTGGTAGAGATAATTCCTCTGGGCGTCGGATATATATCCTGTGATGATAATCTTCGGAATTCTCTTTTCTTCAATATAACGGAAAATTCCAGTCGAAATGCTCGGAATCGTAGGCCCTGTAAGCACTAAAGAATGCGCGATCTGTGAATGAATCCGTTCGAAGGCTTTAATAAGCGTTATGAGATTCTTGTGATAACGGAAGGCGTTGACGCTGAGAATGTACGGTTCCGGAACGGAGAACGGCGCTTTCTGATCTGTCTGTATTTCGATTGGATTCGGGATTACCGTTATCTTTTCCTTGGAAACTTCAGGATAATAGGTCAGAATGTCGTTTTTTACGACATTGGAAGGGGTCACGATGCGCGTCGCCCCGAGTAACGTTTTCCGGTAGGAACGATCCAGCATCAGATAATACTTTTTCGATAACTGTTCGGGAAAGCGCCGTAGATAGAGATCGTGTGTCGTTACCACCGTCTTTATTGCCTTCGAAACGAAGAGGTGCTGAGCCATAAACGGATGGAATAGAAGATTGGCCTCCTCTCGACGGAAGAAAGAAGGAACACTCCGGCGTTCGATAGCGAATTGTCGGAAAAAATGGTCCTTCCATCCGAATCGATCCAAAAAAGGAGGATAGGGCGCACTCGTGATGAAAGCTTCCGGAAACCTTCGGCTTAACACTTTCGCTACCTCGGAATTCGCGATGAACCGAAACGAGTCGAGAAAACCGAGCTGCGTAAAACCGTTTAAAAGATTAAACACATATTGCCCGACACCACACACTTCAGCGGAATGGAAAATATTCGTCGCGTTAAGGGCAATCCTCAAAAGCCTACCCCCTCGTCATTAAAATATCGCGAGATTGGTTCGTTCTTTATCCCTTCAGGCGTGTAGAGAGGATAATCTCCGGCACTCAACCGAAATTGCCCGACCGCTTTGCCGGAGATCGACGATCCCGGCGACCGGCGTGTATCGCGCGACGGTAAACAGATAACGTCTCTCTCCACAGAACACGGTATCGGAAAATACGATACCAGAGGAGAATAGGGTTCAAAGTATAAAGCAAATTCGCATACACGACCAGAGGATGGAAGTATTTCGCGCTCATGTAAACCCTTGAATAGACCGCGAAGGTTTCCTGCTCCGTACTCCCTTGGCTGACGTATCCTAAATGTTGAAACGGCGTTAATCGAAATCGTAATGTACTAAGCTTTCCGCTTCGACTCGGGTATTTTTCGGACAAATTCGGGTGGTATACGACGATATCAGGCATATACCTCGATTGATAACCTAAAGACCGCGTCTTTAGCCCGTAATCGAAATCGCTAAACCAGACGAGGTAGTTTTCATCGTCATATACACAATGCTCAACGACCTTTCGATTGATGAGCAGGCCCATATTCGGCCCGATAACACTTTCACCCGGTTCCGCCTCCGTTGTATAGGTCTTCGCGAAACCGGTCACCTTCGAAGGCAACAACCCGAGTTTTTTCGGCGAATTCGGGTCGATGTTGCGTATCCGAGGGACGAGGAGATCCGCCTCATGCCTGTGTTCGATGTATTTTTCGATCGAATCGGGGGATATTAATCCGTCCTGATCAAGCAACAAAAGTAAGTCGTAATCGAGTTCCAGGAATTTTTCCATGCCGATTCGAAAAGCCTGCGCGCATCCCTTGAGCGGTTTTCGATTCGGATAGTATACGAAATTGTCCGGATAGCGAGCGACTAAAGTCTGGTTGCGCTCAAGATATCCGTCTTCGCTATTGTCAACGATAAAAACGAGATCGACCTTTCGGGTTGAATCAACAATAGAATCCAACAGCCGCTCTAAGTCAAAGGGATTATTATAAGCCGGAACGCAAGCCATCAAACGCACCGGGCTCCCGCTTTCATCCTGCGCGGTCCGGTTCATTAAAATCCAATCGTCTCTTTCAACGGCCTTTCCGCTATCGATTATGGATGCCCCTCTCTCCCCGTTGATACGTACCGATCAGAGTAAAGAATCAAAGCGAGACTTTCTATTGTTGAAACCGTTCCGATCGCGCTCGCCTTTGTTATTCGAAGAAAAAGGAAGGAACGTCATAGGATTCTCGTAACCGAATAACTCCATTGCCATGAACCGTATGATTGACTCGTGATCCCGTTCTGTGTACTACCTTCATACTCCTCGAGCCCAGGGAGAAGCGTTACTTCTATCAGCCCGGTTTCACCGATTCTCAATAACCCGGCGTGCACACATACCATCGCCAAAGTTGAATCGTCCGTATAAACGCCGCTCCCCCACACCGATCCCCAATCGCTTCCGGTTACGGAAAAACGTAGAACAGCGTCCGTTCGCTCTCGGTACGGCGTCAGGTCTCCGGGATCTTTTTGGCCGATTCCGATGATCGTTTCTTCTGACACCCTTCGTAATGAATAGCTCCCGGGCCAGGCGCCGTAATCTTCCGAAGTAACGCCGTTTTGGGCGCTGCCGGTATAGTGATCTTGACCTGGAAGAACCGTCACTTCGACGATGCCATACTCCCCGATTTGTAGAGACCCCGAATGAACGGCTGCGAGAGATAACCGGGAATCATCCGTGTAGATCTCCGTTCCCCAAAACTTTCCGGTGTCGGTCCCTTGTACGAGAAATTTGAAGGCTTCTCCGTATCGTCCTCGGAAACTGGTCATATCGACGCCTCACTTTTAAGCGTTCCGTTTGTTACCCGCCCATATACGACTCCATATTCGTATACCATCTTCCGAGAGTACCCACTGACCCTCGCCGAAACGAGCAACCAATTAACTAATATTCTTTTTTGGATTATATCACGAGCGATCGTTTTCCGGCGAGGGCGTGTGTGTCAAGTTACGGGGTGTAATTAAGAAACAAGGCCAGAATCGATCGCACGGATTTTTTGTCCATATAGTCATCGCGGCGAACGCGCTTTTTCTTTATGCGACAGCGCGATACGCTTGGGAACGCCAACTTTTAAGTTGGCATGTTTTAAAAATAAGGCGGGGTTCACACGGAGGGCACGGAGGTCACAAAGAAGAAGTGTGTTTTCGAGAGTCAACACTAGGTTTATGTTTCCATTGTGTTCTCTGCGTTCTCTGTGCGAAACCATCTTTTACTTTTCTAAAACATGCCGAACTAAAGTCCGGCGTTCCCAGGCGCACCATCGCGGCGTAAGAGCCACTTCCTTTCGCGACGGCTCGATGCGCTTTCGCGCGGCCATCGCAGTGTAAGCGTTTAAGGGCTCTCGAGAGCTTACTGAAAAGCAAAAAAAACATGCCGAACTAAAGTTCGGCGTTCCCAATTTGGTGTACCCCGATATTATACCCACACGGGAACGAGCGAAACGGGCCAGAATGTGATACAATCCTAATGATGACATCGCCATAGATTTGCTAAATTGTTAAAATGAATGAGGTGGGTCGATGGCAATTTCCGAACCGGTGGAAATCGGGCGGGTCGCGAGAGCGCGCGAGCGTTACTGGATGGTTACGGGTGTGGATGTTTCCGATAGCGATACGACGTGGGTTACTCTAGAGTCGCTGCACGACGATAACCTCGGGGAAACCCTGGAAATCCTGAGAGAGCGGGAGACCCACTTCGAAATCCTTCCGGAAGAATGGTTACACGATTTCGACAGCCTGGATTCACCCGAGGCGTTCGATAGTTTTCTCTATTCCCTTCAGTGGCAAACGCAGTCGCTCCTTCCGCAAGAGACGATTCGCGCCCCGTATTTCGGTTCCGTGTCCATTCGGGAATATCAGCTGGAACCGGTGATCAAAGCGTTGGCTTCTCCCCGTATCCATTTCCTGTTAGCCGACGATGTGGGGCTGGGGAAAACGATCGAATCGGGAATGATCCTCCAGGAACTCCTGCTTTCGGGTAAAGCCCGCCGTATCCTTATCCTCTGCCCCGCGTCCTTGCGCTGGCAGTGGAAATGGGAGATGGAAGAAAAATTCGGTATCGATTTTCGGATTATCGATCGAAAAGCGATTGTCGAACTCAGGAAGGAGTATGGAATCAACGTCAACCCGTGGCTTTCTTTCCCGCGGCTCATCACTTCTTATGATTTCTTGAAAATGGAGCAGCCGCTGCAATGGTTCAAATTGACGCAACCCGTCGCCCCTCCCGCATCGCAATCCGGCTTCGTCTCCCCGTTTAAACAGTGGGATGTGCTGCTTCTCGACGAAGCGCACAATTGCCTGCCGAAACCTACCAAACACTACTGCCAGGACTCGGATAGAACCCGTCTGATCCGCGAGATCTCGCCAATGTTCGAACACCGCCTTTTTTTGACCGCCACGCCGCACAACGGGAAACGCGAAGCGTTCATCGCGTTTCTGGAGCTGCTGGACCCCTATCGGTTCAATCGAGGAGAGCCATACCTCGATTCCGAAGCTTTCCGGAAGAAGCTGGACGCGGTGATGATACGTCGGATGAAGCGGGGCCCCGACGCCGTTAAAGACCCCTTCGGGCGCCCCCTATTTCCGGAGCGCGCCATACACGCTATCGAAATCGTTTCCAGGGAAGAAGAGGAAGAGATGTACACGCTTCTAAACGGCTACTTGCATAAGAGGTTGTATTCTCAGCGCGTTGGGTCGCATTCCCCCAGCGCACCAGAGTTCCAGTCCCTTGAATTCGCGTTAACCATCTTGAAAAAGCGCGCGTTGTCTTCTCCCCTCGCTTTTTTCCGATCTTTAGAAGTGCACCTCCGGACTGGCGGACTTCCTCAGAACATCGGGCCCCAATACCTGAATCGGTTGAACGCGCGTTATCAAGAAGACCAGGAAGATGATACGCAAAAGCAGGATTTAGAAGACGCTTTGGTCGAAACGCTTTCAACAGGCGATAGGGGATCGGAACTCTCTCGCCTATATCACCTGACGGCGCTTCAAAAGGACAGCGCCGATTCAAAAACTGCCGCCCTCCTGGAATGGATGAATCAAACGCTGCGCCAAGGGGAGCAGTGGAACACAGAACGGGTCGTGATCTTCACCGAGTTCCTGGACACACTGCACTATCTGCGGCAACAATTCTTGTCCCATGGAATAGAAGAAAACCGTATCATCCTGTTGTACGGCGGGATGGCGGATGAAGAGCGAGAAGCGGTGAAGCGTTCTTTCGAAACCAATCCTATGCATCATCCAGCGCGGATACTGCTGGCGACCGATGCGGCTTCGGAAGGGATCAATCTCCAACGGTACTGCCGGTACCTGGTGCATATCGAAATCCCTTGGAACCCGATACGGTTGGAACAACGGATGGGAAGGATCGACCGGTACGGACAATCCCGAGACGTTCATATTTACCACTTCGTTTACCAGAATCGCGAAGACTCCCGGTTTTTACGGACGATCGTCGAAAAAACGAATCAAATCCAGGAAGACCTTCAAAACCTCAACCCGGTCCTCTCGGAGGAGATCGGGAAACGGATGCTGGGGTACAGAACGGCGTCGGAACTGCCGCTATTCGTCAATGAAACCCTAATCAAAGAGCGTATCCGCGCGAAAATCGAAGTATCCGTTTATCGGCAGCGGATTGAGGAAACCAGAAGAAAACTCTCACTGACTCCGGAACACATACGGCTCGTGCTCGATAACGCGTTGATTTTACTTCAGGGCGAAGGGCTGCGGAAGATAGAAAATACCGGTTACGACCGGATCACCAAACTTCCAGAGCGATGGGCGGACTTGACGAGGTTTTTCCCGAACAACCGCTTACCCATAACCGTAGCCTTCGACGAGGCCTCGCGCGACCGTCGGGATGAAGACGCCGTGTTCCTACACCCGAGCCATCCTCTCCTGAAACGGGCGATGGCCTTTTTCCGGGCGAATCTATGGTCTAAACGCATCGACACCAATCGGAACCAGTCACAGCGCCTTAACCGGGTCACCCTGAAAGCGGTTCCCTCGACCATTACGTCAAACCCCTTGGTCATTCTGTATCTTAAAGGCGCGATCCAGAACGAATTCTCTCAGGTGTTGATCGAAGAGATCGTCTCGATGGGGTTCACCTTCTCCGAGGGATTGATCGTCCCTGTAGACCCTTCTTTTTTAGCGGGGATAGAACATGCGTTCATAAAGTACAAACCCGATCCTAAAATGGGTCTCACGATGAAACGCCTTCTCCAAGAGAACCTCGAAACGCTTCGCCACACCGTCGGCGAGAAGGAAAAAACGTGGACGAGCGAGTATCTAAGCCAATTCCAAGAATACGTGAAACGCGAAACGCGCGACCTGGAGTCTTTGATAAAAGAACGTATACGCGAAATCAACGCCGCGATCAAACCTCTCCAAAAGCTCGCGCAAACCCTTCTGTTTCAGGAAGAGCGCTCCCAAGCTTGGGAGGATGCCCAACGGCTTCTGTTGAGGAAAGAGCACCTCGAAGCCGAGTTGAAGGATATACCGACCCGCATTTCGAAAAAGTACAGGGTTAAAGGGGCGCCGAGGCTGCAGCCCATCGCGTACTGTTTCGTCCTGCCGATGTAGCCTGCGAGAGCGCTTGGGAACTTGTGGGAGCGCGCTCACTGGCCCAAACGTGGTGCGCGGATGGAACAAGTTATGGGGTGTACTCAAGAAACGATGTTAGAATCGTCAGTATGATTTTTTGGTCTTGCAGTCATCGGGGACTAGAAATCGTGCGACCGATTCTGGTCTTGTTTCTTGAGCGCACTCCATTGCTTCACACACACGACCCATCAAATCGTGTTCAAGCCCTTTGCCGGACTCTCTACATTAAATACTTCTTTAACTCTTCCTCGTTTTTCATATCGATTAGCTCTAGGCCCAGAGCGTCAAGTTTCTCTATTGTAAGGGTCTTCAGCTTTTCGAAATACTTTTTCGAAGCCTTAGGGAACTTTTTGGATATTAGTTTCCAAAGCAATTCTTCTCTTCCCTTTTCCATTCCTTTTTCTAACCCTTCTTCTCTACCTTCTTCTCTGCCTTTTATAATCCCCATTTCTAAGCCTTTTTCCATTCCCTTTTCCATTCCTTCTTGTCTGAGCATATCCGCGATTGTTTGCATCTTTTCGCTCCTTTCTTCCGATACCGTTTCCATCAGTTCTGACATTTGTTGGAAATACTCCCCGCCCATCGTTTCAAATAGGTAGATCGTACAGACCTGGAAAAACCGTTCGTTCGCTTCTGTCCGCGGCAATTCCGAAATCGTCACTGCGACTCGAAGCATCACTTCTCGAATCGCTGCTTTTCCCCTGAGCGCTCTCAGCCTGAGTACGTCCAAATAGATTCGAAGCCGTTTCGCCCCTTTGACCTCTTCGTCTCTCAATGACGAAATTTCAAATAGTTCATATTTGTAGTCTGGGATGTAGTCTTTCAAGTCCTCGCCCATACGGTCGTAGTTCGAAAAGCGATTCGAAAACCATTGCGGCGCTTCCCATTTCTCTCTCCCCTGGTAGAAGACCACGGGTAGAATCACGGGTAGAGGACGCGGTACGCTCTTCTTCCATATGGAGGTCATATACCCCAGGAGTTGAAGGTTCACGTGTTTGTCTACCCTGCTTTTGTGTTTGAACAGTAGATAGACATACGCCTCTTCCTGTTGCATCTTCACCCGAAAGAGCAGGTCGAAAAAGTATTCCGAGAGGTCTTTCTCAAGGTAACTGTCTGTTTCTATCGCTATCGATTCGGGATCGATTAACCTGACGATCTTCGGAGGCAGATAGTGCTGGATGAAGGACTTCGCCGTTTCGATATCTCCCATAACTTCTTTAAACAATTTGTCGTGCGGTTTATTAATCTTATCCAAGGATATCCCTCCAATAAACAGTCTCATCGGTGTTATACCGTAAAGGCGGGATTCCCGAAAAGGGAAAGTGTATGAGCCTTTCGTCTTTTTTAGTGCGACGAATACGTGGTATCGCGCCGTCGCGAAAAGAAGGGGCGCTTACGCCGAGATGCCCATACGGAGTTATCGCGGGGTAACCAGCGGGCTGACTTCGGAAACCCACGAAGTCTCGAGATACGCATTTTGTTTTTAAGGCGCAGTGATGCCCGTGTGTGTTATCGCGGGGTAACCAACGGGACCCCGCGATACTTTCATACCTTCGCGATACGCGCTGCTACATTTCTATTTTCACAAACCATACCAAACTAAAGTTCGGCGTTCCCGAGGCGTTCACAAAAGTCTTCCCTCTGTGTTCTCCGTGTCCTCTGTGCGAACCCTGTTTTTCAAAACAGGTGCAAAAGCGTATCGCGCCGTCGCGAAAAGAAAGGACGCTTACGCCGCGATAACGACACGGATTACACCTCATACTTTGATCCACACGTGGCGCGCATGTTTCTTCCGTTACGTGATATAATCTTCACCAAACGATAACGGGGGTAGTGGCTTTGGAGAGGGACGCCGGGATTCTATCTTGGTTCGGTATGGTCGAGCTTTCGGGTTTGCTGATTTCGAAAGTGGTCTATCATCGCGAGTTTTCGGGTAGCAAGCCGCCATCGGCCACGGAAATGCGGGACCTGACGCAGTTGAAGACCGGTTTTCTGAACGGGAGGTTTTCGCTGCGGCAGACCTTACAGGCGCTGTTTTTCGAGGCGCTCGGACACGACGGCCGTTCGAAATACTGGGCTTGGGGCAACGAAGCCAAACGATTTTCCGTCGAGCTCCCCGAATACGAGACCTCCCTGTGCCCCGATTTGGCCTTCCTCGGCGAAAACACTCGCGCCCCCCTTTTTCTCGTGTGGTCCACGGACTCCGAAAAGGGGTTGGACGCCATCCCCGATAAAAAGGGGAGATGGAAGGCGTCGCCCCAACACCAGTTCGAAACGCTTCTCGAACGGCTTCGC
>Ga0255340_1003332_pt1 | contig 17082 bp, 17 predicted proteins | sample wastewater_treat_7_FD_192417 | JGI IMG/M metagenome (GOLD analysis project Ga0255340, IMG submission 192417) | Wastewater microbial communities from Lulu Island WWTP, Vancouver, Canada - plant10 | ecosystem: Engineered > WWTP > Wastewater > Unclassified | place: Canada: Vancouver, British... | reverse complement strand
ATAAACCAAAAGTTTAATTAATTATGCGCTAATATACGATTGTGCTTCGAGCACGTAAAGCGCTTCGGACACGGACTGGATTTTTATTCGTCTGTGTGTCAATCGAAAGTTTTCATGTAAATTTGTAAAATCCTCTATATGATTGTCCCCCTAATATGGATTTAAGCCAAAATTCAAAAAGATGAATATTGCTCATATAATTATTTTGATTTCGATTGGTTTGTTTACCGGCCTTTTAACGGGTTTGACAGGCGCTTCAGGTGTTATCTTGGTTGTACCATGCTTGAACATACTGTGTAATTTTACAATTCATGAAGCTATTGGAACGAGCCTGATGGTAAACGTAATTACTGCCTTGGCAATCAGTTTCGTATATTTTAAACATAAAAACATTGACTTCGGTTCAGGGCTATGGATAGCGGCAGGATCTATTTTTGGATCTCAGATAGGGACAATGTATGCTTCAGGTATAAAAGGAGTAAGTTTAGGAATTGCTTTTGAGATTTTTATGATAGCAATGGGGGCTATGATATGGTCGAAAGGAATAAGAGCTGGATCCATGACAAAACAATCGAAGAGTATATTCAAATTTCGAAATTCTATTCTAAAGACACTAACTACATTGGTTCTAGGTTTTCTGGTTGGCATAATGACGGGAATTTTTGGTGCTGGAGGCGGTGGAATGATTTTAATGATTTTGATATTTGTTTTGAATTTTCCACTTCGCTTAGCGATTGGAACTTCTTCTTTTTTAATGACCATCACAGCTCTATCAGGCGTTTTGGGTTATGCCGGCCATGGAAGCGTAAAATGGGCATCAGGTATTATTATTGGACTAAGTTCGGCAATAAGTGGTATAGCAAGCGCAAAATTTGCCAATAGGGTGAACGATAAAATTCTTAGTAAAGCTATGGGGGGAATTTTTATCTTCCTGGGTGTCATTATGTTTGTCGTTCAAGATTTTAAACCCTGAAACTATCATACCAACTCCCTTAAAAATATTCGAATGATTTTAACTTCCTGATTTTCAGTAGATAATATTTTATTTTTTCGTTTAAGTGATATTCCTTTCAAATTTCTTCAAAAAATAAAATTTCGTTCACACTCGCTAAAGCAAAATTTTGCTTTTTATCGTGTACGCAATAAAAAAATTTTCCTTAAAAAATTTGGCAAATTAACTTTTTTTGTATTAATTTTATAAAATAAATGTACACATATATGTATATTCAATACATCAAAACCAAATATAAAGATAAGGAATATACCTCTGTGATTTTTGCGGAAAGCTACCATCAAAATGGTAAAATGAAACGCAGAATCATTGCCAACTTGAGCCATTGCCCAAAAGACCTGGTGGAAAATATTCAGAAATTGTTAAAGGATAGAAAGCTAAACCATGCGATGGAATTACCTATAAAATAAAGGAAAAGTTTTGGTGCGTTATATGTTTTGCATATAATAGCTCAGAGAATAGGGTTAGACAAGGCATTGGGTAATAAAAGGAAGGCGAGATTAGCCTTATTGCAAATATATGCAAGGTTGATCACTCAAGGATCGAGGTTATACATTGCCACCCAATGGTCAAAGAATCAAGCAGTTGAAGAAATACTCGGGTTAAAGAATTTTAATGAGGATACACTGTATTCGAATTTGGAGTGGTTGGCTGCTCATCAGCTCGAGATAGAGAAGGAGTTATTTAAGAAGATGAGAAACGAAATCAAAACGGTTTACTTATATGAGGTAACCTCCAGTTATTTTGAAGGTAAGCAGAATGAACTGGCTGCATACAGATTCAATCGATATAAGAAAAAAGGAAAGATGCAAATTACAATTGGATTACTTTGCAATGAAGATGGGGAACCCATAAGTGTAGAAGTTTTCGAGGGGAATAACCCGGAAAAAAATAGTAAAGAGCCAGCTCGATAAATTGAAGAATGATTTTGATATAGAAAACGTAACCTTTGTAGGGGATAAAGGTATGCTAAGGACGGAGCAATTGAATGAAATTACAAATATGAATTGGCATTATATAACCTTCGCGAACAAAAATCAAATGAAAACATTACTGAAACGGGGAGCAACACAGATGGAGATCTTCAAAGATAAGCCGATGGAAAAGAGTATAGACGGAATCAGGTTTATTTTGCTGCGCAATGCTGTAATGGCGAAAGGAATCCAGAAGAATCGTCAAAAAAAGATACATGACATAGAAACCAAAATACAGCAACAAAATATTTATCTTTATGAACACCCCAAGGCAAAGTTATCCACAGCTACTAAAAACATAGAAAAGTTGATAGAGAGAAAGAAATTAAGAAATTGCCTGGGTATCAATGTGGACGAAGACAGACGTTACTTGGAACTTTTGATAGATAAAGAAGCATTAAAGCAGGAAGAACAGTTGGATAATTGCTATGTAATAAAGACAGATTTACAAGCTACGGATGCTAGTAAAGAAATAGTACATAATCGTTATAGGAATTTCCTATTAACTGAAATTGCATTTCGGACATTTAACCCAACTTGAACATTTTACCCTGAAAAAACAGGAAAAAATAGAGTTTTTGCTATGATTTTAAATGTTATGTTACTGATTATTAAATATTTAAATTTTTAATAATTTTTGTAGTCCCAGAAAGTTTGCCTATTATTTGGTTCTTATCTTTCCTTGTTATATCTTTGCCGCATCTTTATCAAAATATCTTTGTAACATGTTTATCAAAACAGCAGATAAGAAAGATAAAAATACCGGCAAGTTTTATCACTACTACAAACTTTGCGAAAATTACCGCATTGGCAATAAGATCCGTCACCGCATTATCCATATATTGGGTAAACTCGATGAGATTCAGTCGGATAAGGAGAAAAAAATGCTTGCTGACCGCATAGAGCATTACCTGAGCGGCGGTTAAAGAATATTCGTAATGGATGTACCAGATCGTGTAGAAAAGCTATTTTTCCCCTTAGTCGTGCAAAATAATTTCTCTTTATCTCTTATTTCCCCTGAAAAAGTTGCATTAATTACTTTAATTTACATGATGCCATTTTACAGGAAAGAATTTGTGTTCCCCGAAAGTTGAAATTCAAAAGGTCAACTTGCTGTATACAAGGAAGTTACAACCCTAAGGCGCTCAAGTTGGGTTAAGACAGGTCTGGAAGAGATGAGTCCTATTAATGTCAGAAAAGAAAATAGAACCCGAGGACATGTGTTTATATGCATGTTGGCTTATAAACTTTTATTCCATATCTGGAAATACTTTGAAGAAGATTTGTCAACTTCCGATAAATTTGGTAGCAGATCTACTCAGCAATATATTTTGGATTGCTTGGACGAGATAAATTACATCGAATATCAATTCGAGAATACAACCATAAAAATATTACCCAAAATTTTTAATGATGATCAACAATACATTTTAGACAAATTAAAGATAAAGTTGCCACAAATATTATAAGCAATGGATTTTCTCATTAAAATTCTTTTAAATAATTAACATACAAATTATTTAAAGCTAAATATAGAAGGAATATATAGGAAAATTTGATGAAAAATTGAAAAATTCAGTACTCCAGATTCTATAATTGCATATCAATATTTTAAAAAATAATATCCTATTCTAAATTGTCGTATTTTCTGGCAAAAATTTTCTAATATGTAAACCTAACAGATCTTAAAAGCACTCAGAAAAATCGATTCAATCCTCGGTGTCTTTATGCCTATGCGCGAATTCTTTTCTCGCCAAGATGCCAAGAACGCTAAGAAAAATCATTTCAAATCCTTAGCTCCGCTTGCAACCCATTTCTCGTTAACAAGCTAAGAACCATTAAAATTATCACGTCAGGAAAAGAAATTTAAAAAAAGAATTAATGGTGGTAGATGATGGAAGTAATCCTCAAGAGTATGATAAGAGTGGTGATTAAAGGAGGTAATGCTGTCACGCAATCATCAAAACCACGATAAGCTGATTGAAACCGAATCAGGTGTTATGAAATTTATTACACTATCATTCATCGAAAGACAGTGCAAGATGAGGATGGTCCTTTGTAATAATTTTTTATGAAATCATTACTCTTATTTATTAATAATTGAACCTGACAAATAACAAACATTGAAATGGTCGTAATGGGAACTCGGTTACCAGATTAACATAACTGCCAAGCTGATTGTAAGTGTATTTCCCTGCATCGAACAAATTGTTGATCAATAAGCCTGTTTCCATTTTCGATGATAAAATCTTCTTTATTTTATAGCGAATACTTAAATCAGTAAGAAAAATACGGTTTTTATTCAAATCATTATAAATAAATGAAGCCGTTACAATTAAATTTTTTCTACTAAAATTTCCGGTAATGGAAAGCTCATGACGAAACCAATCGCTATTTTGCTTCTGACTAGAATTGCCGAGTTCGGTGTCAATGTTCAACCAACGGAAAGCATAAACCAGATCGAATACCGAAAAATAATGATAAATAGTTGGGTTTAGGGTGATGTAATGTGTTTTGCTGTCATTTAACTCTCCATTGACTAAGACCTTTCCTTTGTCGGATTGCAAATTCAAATTGATGGCGAAATTGGTTCTTACATCGGGTAAGGATTTGGAGATAGAACCTCTGAGCGAAGCAAGTTGACGGTTGTTTGCATAATTTTTTATAGTGTAAATACGGCTGCCATTGAGGCCAATAGAATCAGACCTTAAAAAATCGAACTGCTGGAGAGAGTAACCAACACTGCCATAAGCCGAAAAACCCGTTACAATATTGTTATATTTTATGGTGGCATTGGCGTGGTTTACTGCATATAATCTACCGCTAACGAGAGGTTCGTTCTTTCTCAACAAATCAGGGCTTGCCAAAATATAACCATAAAATATTTCGGAAGAAGCAAAATATTGATAATATCTTTTTGCAGAAGCCGTTACATTCCAATTATTTTTTATTTTTTTGCTGTAAAGCAGAGAGGGTTCGGCAACTATTTTGGCATAATTCTGAGAGACCATATGTATGTTCGACTCTTCCGTCAATAAAAGCGAACTTAAGGGTATTTGAAAATTCCATGTCGTAGTAGCCGTCCTTTTCATCAAGGTTGGCCTGAAATATACCCTGAACCTTTTCTGAACATTATCATTCCAATAGTTTGTATCCTGCCCCGTAAAATCGAAGTTAGCTTCATAAGAATGCAAACGGGATTCTATATGTAAGTATTGATACGAAAATCCTGCGTCCATCCTTAAGCTGAATGATTTCAAGCTGGAATACAGTGAAACATAATTCTCACAGGCAAGCCTGTTTCCCGAAAAATACTGAATGACAGAATCGGAGGTTTGGTTTAAATGAATGTATCCGGGAAATGTTCGTAGTGATAGGTCGGGATTGTAATGATAGTCAATGAAAGAATAGACTTCTATGAGTTTTTTTCGGGTAGGGAAAATCCAGCGACCATTCCAGTCCAATTTTTGTGGTTTTTCAGTAAATGATTCTTTATAGGCAAAAGAATTTCTTGTAAATATTCCGCTTTGCTTGGCTGGCTCGAGTGAAAAACTCAATCTGTTGTCGGCATAATATTTCTCGGTGTTGTGTCTTAGATTAATTTCTGCCGTCCATATTTTACTCTTCGAAGTAAAAGCCGACGTTTCGTCGAACATTAGCGTATCAGTAGGCAATAAATAAGATGTTCGCCCCGACCAGTTTTTATCTATCTTATCGTTTTTATACGAAATTGAAGTTCGCCATTCCCATTGATTTGTGGAACGCGTAAGTATATAAGCCGATGTCAAGAGGGAGGAATTATCGATATAAGATTTGGGAGGTAGGTCGGCTACAGGAATATTTCGTGGCGAAGGTGAAGGTATGGAAACGGGATCGTCGAAGCGAAGATTTGGCTGGTAAGTGAGCATGGGGCCAAATGTCTCGACAAAGGGTTCGCCACTGTTGTTCGATTGAAAGCTAAAAAGTGATTGTAACGTTGGTTGAAATAAAATAGGTGTCAGATTGACTTTATGCGTAAAATATGGAATGCCACCAGCCAGCTCGGCATTGCCTGTGAGGGTTGTTTTATTCCTTAATCTCAGATTGAGAGCAACTTTCCCCGACGTTGAATATTTCTGAAGAATTTTTACTGGCTCATGATTAGTAATCACCTCAACGGTAGAAACCTTATCATAAGGCAGATTGTCCGTTAGAAGAGAATAACGGTCTTCCATCAAATCCATGCCTTCTACATAAAGATTCGATATAGGTGTACCCTCGTAAAGTATCCTGCCAGATGTCTCCACTTCAATTCCCGGAATACGACGTATTACCTCGGCAATAGTCTTATCCTGTTCGCGTGCAAAAGGTTTTACCAAATAACTCAAGGTATCGCCTTTTTTAATGACGTGCCTGGCTTTTACGGTAATCTCCTTGAGGTCTTTCACCGACTCTTTCAGAATGATATCAAGATGCTGACTTTTACATGCTATCATAACCTTGAAATCTTCATGACTGACCGAAGAGGTTTTTATACGTACAGAATCTCCCACACAACGCAGATGGATACGAAATTGTCCCTCATCAGTGGTAATATCGAAACCAACGATATTATCGGAATGTAACATAGAAACCATTACATGAATATCGCTCAAGGGTTTATTTTGCACGTCCTTGACTTTCCCTTCGATTATTACCTGCGAAAAAAGAGGTAAAAAAGTCGTTAGACAAAATAAGAATATAATAAGCCTGCGCATTTTCATAATGTGGAGGAAGGCTTATTATTTAAGCTCTATTGGATTGTTATGCGAACGCATATTTCGAGCTGCAGTTTGCTGTGCTCCGGCATCCAAACCAGCTTCCTGTGCCCTGTTGATGATGTCGAGACGTAAATTGCGATTGGCTTCCAGAAATTTCTCTCTGGTGGTTTCTATGTATTGATTCTCTTCGTATGTAATATTTTCTCCCTCGGCTGGCTGTTCTATGGCAATAGCCTCGAATATATAATGCTGTTTCGAATCCTCGACCTTTAGAATGAGGCCGGGTAAACCCATGAATTTATAGGGACCATCGCTGATGGGAATGGCAGACGTAAACCATGCATGCCAAATGCGACCGCCATAATATGTCCAGGCATGCTGTGTGGTATATCCAAGAATATTGGCCGTATCCGACTCGAGTTTCCAGATCAGATGTGGAGTTTCTTCATACCTGTAATGCCCGCTCATCAAAATATAATCGTAGTAAGTAAGTCTCTTTAATTTTCTGTTTTTAATGATAGTAAAATTTTCATGAACCATCTTTGCTGTATTTTTATATATCCAGTCCTGCAATTGTTGTTGGGAGTTTATTTTACTCATTTCATCCTTATACCACTTTTTTTTAGGATCTTCGAATGAGGAGTAATTATCGCCTATCAATAACCCTATCGTTCTTTTCCTAATCTCGTCGGGATTGGTAGAATCAAGCTGGTAATGATAGCGATAGATGACTTTGAGCTTTGGTTCTTCGACAAAGATATCTTTTGGGATGGGAAAGATTTGCGAAAAGCCCAGATAAGAAGAGCTACCCAACAGAATGAAGAAAAAGAGTTTTAATTTGTTGTAATTCATTTCGTTAATATTGAAGTTAGAAAAATAGCAAATTTATAAACTGATACAGCAGAGCCTTTAATAGCTTCATGCTATCGTAAGGCTCTGCTAAATTAATTGAATTAATTTGGATTAGCTCCGCATAGCTCAGCTATCCAAACTTCTAGATCTGTCATATCACAAATAATAGCATATCCTGCTATGGTTCCGTCATCGGGACATACTACAATTATAGTGCGACAGGCATCTTCCTCAGGGGCAGCATTTATTTTATTTGGCTGTCCCATTCCAACAGAGGAGGGCAAACTCAGGTAAATTTTACATGGAATCCACGAATCTTTTAGATTTTTTAGTTCCAATCATACATTTCTTCTTTGTTCGCAGGGAATCGTATTTTTGACTCCATTCATTGAAAGTTTTCGCAAGTGCTGAAAAAATTTATAAGTTTGTCCTTTCCGAAAATATAAATACCATGTTAAAGAAGTACACATTTTTTATGATGCTTATTATTCTAACCTCCATTGCCAATGCACAGGGATTCAGTACAGTGGGAAAACTCAAGAAAGTTAACTACACCTCCAGTTTCATCGAATTATTTACGACCAATGGTCAAGTTAGAATAACTCCATATAGCGATAATATCTTCCGGATACGAATCGTAAAAGATGTATTCGGACCTGATGTTGCTTATGCGGTAATTGCCCAACCCGAGGCAGTAAAATACAGTCGAAATGAAGATGCCGAAAACATCATTCTGAAAACTTCGACTACTATATTGAAAATCGGCAAGAACCCTGTAAGATTTACATTTCTGACCCTGGATGGTCGAATCATCAACGGGGATGACCCTGCATTAGGGACAAACTGGAATGGCACCGAGGTAACCACCTGTAAAATTCTGCAAGCAGGGGAACATTTTATTGGTTTAGGCGAGAAGACAGGAAACTTCGACCGCCGCGGGAACGCCTATTGGCATTGGAATACTGATAATCCTCGTTATGACGAATATTCCGATCCCTTATATTCCACTATACCTTTTTACATTGGGCTGCATTCGGGTTTGACCTACGGTATTTTCTTTGACAACACCTATAAATCCTATTTTAATTTTGGAGCTTCGCAAGAAAGGTTCTCCTCTTTTGGGGCCGATGATGGAGAAATGGATTACTATTTCATCAATGGAGAAAATGTAGCCGAAATCATCAAGAATTATACATGGCTTACCGGCCGTATGGAGCTTCCTCCTATCTGGGCCCTTGGCAATCAGCAATGCCGCTGGAGTTACTACCCCGATACCGAAGTACTCGAAATTGCATCTATGTTTCGTGATAAAAAAATCCCTGCCGACAATATCTATCTCGATATTCACTACATGGATGCCTATAAGATATTTACATGGCATCCTCAGCGTTTCCCTCATCCGGATCAGTTGGTCAATAATTTGAAAAAGATGGGATTTCATACTACCGCGATTATAGACCCAGGAATTAAAGTAGAAAAAGGATATACTGCTTATGAAGACGGTTTGAAACAGCACATGTTTATCAAGTATCCAGATGGTGAGCCTTATCAGGGGCAGGTTTGGCCGGGATGGTGCCACTTTACCGATTATACCAAACCAGTAGCCCGTCAATGGTGGGGTAAACAGTTTGCCAGCCTTGTCGAATTGGGTATAGATGGATTCTGGAACGACATGAACGAGATTGCTACATGGGGTTCGGCCACCCCGACTTTTATACAGTTTGATTGGGAAGGATATAAAACCACTTATCGTCAGGCAAAAAACATTTATGGAATGCTAATGGCACGCAGTACTTACGAAGGAACCAAGGAATTGATGCATGGGGGAAGGCCCTTTGTTCTCACTCGCTCGGGTTATGCCGGAATGCAACGCTATACCTCCATTTGGACAGGCGATAACCAAGCTAACGACAATCACATGTTACTCGGAATCAGGTTGGTAAACAGCATTGGATTATCTGGCGTTGCTTTTACGGGATACGATATTGGCGGGTTTGGAGGTGATGCCTCGCCAGCACTTTATGCCAGATGGATCAGCTTAGGAGCTCTCTCTCCCTTTTGCAGAACTCACAGCGCCTATAATACCAAATCTTCCGAACCTTGGAGCTATGGAGAAGATGTAGAAGATATTGCCAGAAATTATATCAACTTGCGCTACCGACTCTTGCCGTATCTGTATAGCCAGTTCTATGAAGCATCACAAACCGGTATGCCAGTTCAAAGAGCACTGGCTATTGAATATGCACAAGATCCTCGCTCCTTGCATACCTCATACCAGAATCAATATTCTCTTGGACCCTCTCTTTTGGTAGCTCCTTGCAAAAGTACCGACGAATATGTAAAGGTATTTCTGCCTCGTGGCAACTGGTTCAATATTTATAATGATGAATTTTTAAACGGTGATAATGAAATCATTGTAGAATCGCCTCTTCAGCGGCTACCCGTATTTGTGAAGGCGGGCTCTATAATTCCAGTACATCCTGTACGTCAGCATACGGCCGAGGATCCCGGAGATACGCTCGAACTCCATCTTTTCTACGAAAAAGGACTTCATGAATTTATTTATTACGAAGACGATGGATTAACCTACAATTATAAAAATGGTGAATTTTACAAACGCATTATCCGTTTTAATGGCGATAGAAGAGAATTAACCCTATCGTCCAAAGAGGGATCATTGCCTTCTCATTTTCATAGTCTCAAAATTGTTTTGCACGGATTCGAAAAACTCGACTCCAACTTTCAAAAAAATATTACTTATCAAAAAATTTCAGTCTTACCCGATGGATTTGGCTACGATATCAAAAATCCATGCATTACACTTACTTTCGATGAAAACGAAATTAAAATAAAACTTTAAGTAAATGATGAGACTCGATTCTAAGGTTGCAATAATTACAGGTGCATCATCGGGTATTGGTAAAGCCATTGCCCTCGAATTAGCCAAAGAAGGTGCAAAAGTGGCAATTGCAGCACGTCATTTAGATTTTCTCTATAAAGTAGAAAAGGAAATTCTACAATCAGGTAAAGAAGCTATTGCCTTTCCGATGGATGTGAGCAATAAGGACAATTGGAATGAATTTATCCATAAAGTCATCGAAAGCTGGCAAAAAATAGATATACTCATCAACAATGCCGGGATTATGCCCTTATCATTTATTAGAAATTTGCGGGTAGACGAGTGGGAAAGAATGATCGATGTGAATTTGAAGGGAGTATTGTTTGGAACGGCAGCTGTGCTACCATATATGCGTTCTCAGGGTTATGGCCATATCGTTAATATTTCGTCAACTGCAGGTCGTTGGTTATTCGATGGGGGTGCGGTTTACTGTGCCACAAAATTTGCCGTCAATGCTTTTTCGGAAGGATTCAGGCAGGAAATTACATCGACCGAAAACATCAGAATGACTCTAATAGAACCAGGTATTACGGCCACTAATCTTCCCAGCACAATCAACGATCCCGACATCAGAGCCAGCAGTGAAGACAATCCTCCCATTATGCCTTTGCAACCCAGTGATATTGCAGCTGCAGTCATTTATACGCTAACACAACCTCCTCAAGTCAATGTGAACGAAATTCTTGTCATGCCCACACAACAAAAAATTTAAAAACAGTTCAAACGATGTTTACACCCAACGATTTACAACAATTAGCCTCCAAAGGTATTAGCAAAGAAACCGTTGAAAAACAGATTCAATATTTCAGGGAAGGGTTTCCATGGGCTGAACTTGTAAGACCTGCAACGGTTGGAGATGGAATTCTCAGGTTCGATGATGCGCAAATTTCCGAACTTGAAAATTATTATGAAAAGAATCGTCATGGATTGGATATTCTCAAGTTTGTACCTGCATCTGGCGCAGCTTCGCGGATGTTTAAACATCTCTACGAATTCAGGGAACAATATGATGGTTCGGAGGATGCACTGGCAAAATTAGAAAGCGATAGAGGCTTGCAATCGGTTTATACTTTCATTCATCGGATTCGCGATTTTGCATTTTCCGAGCAGTTGGAAAACATTTTTCATCAGAAAGGCACGTCTATCGACAAAGTTTTAGAAAAGAAAGATTACAATTTGCTTATTTCATGTGTACTCGAACCTTGGGGACTCAATTATGGAAATCTACCTAAGGGTCTTATTCTTTTTCACAAATATCCCGAAGGGCCACGTACAAGCATAGAAGAACATTTAGTAGAAGGCGCACAACACGCAAGGAAAAACAATGATGAGGCAAGAATACATTTCACGGTTTCGCCCGAGCATAAAGAAAAATTCGAAGAACTCATCACAAGAAAAGCCCCTTTTTATGAAAAAAAACTGGATGTGCACTTTAGAATAGAATATTCCATCCAGAAGTCATCTACGGATACCATCGCCGTCGATTTGAACAATCAACCTTTCCGAAATAAGGATGGAAGCTTACTCTTCAGACCAGGTGGTCATGGCGCCTTGCTCGAAAACCTGAACGAACTGGAAGGTGAAATCGTTTTTATCAAAAATATCGACAACATTATTGGCGACAGGCTCAGAAGTGAGACTATTAAATATAAGAAAGTCATAGGAGGCCTTTTACTTAAGATACGTAATCGAGTCGATGATTTTTTGCTACACCTCGAACATACAGCCGTAGATAATGAGTTATTAAATGAAGTCGAAAAATTTGCTTCCGAGACTTTATTTATTTATTTACCCGATGAATACAAAAACATGTCCAATCATGCGAAAGCTGCATGGTGGAAGGATAAGCTCGATCGCCCTGTAAGGGTTTGTGGCATGGTAAAAAACATTGGAGAACCTGGGGGCGGACCTTTCCTGGTGAAAAATCAATCGGGCGAAATCAGTTTACAGATTGTTGAATCTTCACAAATCAATTTAAATGATCCGAAGCAAAAAGCCATAATGGCCCAATCCACTCATTTCAATCCTGTCGATCTGGTTTGTAGTCTCACCGATTATAAAGGTCGTCGATTTCATTTGCCCAATTATGTCGATCCTTCCACGGGCTTCATCTCTATCAAGTCAAAAGACGACCGCGACTTGAAAGCCTTGGAACATCCGGGTCTTTGGAATGGAGCCATGGCAAAATGGCTTACCGTTTTCGTCGAAACTCCTCTCATTACCTTCAATCCCGTGAAAACTATCAACGATCTTCTACGTCCCGAACATCAATAAACAAGAAAAATTATGAAAATATTAATTTCAGGCTATGGCCGAATGGGAAAAGAAGTCGAACGATCTGCCCTGGAATCAGGCCATCAAATTATTGGAATTTACGACAATGCAAAAGATTGGGACGATAAAGCCGAACTCATTCCACAGTGCGATGTCGTCATAGATTTTAGTCTTCCTGCCGAAGCACCACGAAACATCATTCGTAGCATCGATAATCATAAACCCATTGTTTGTGGAACAACGGGATGGTACGACCAATTGTCGTTCATAAGCAACTACGTTGGACAAAAACATGGAGCCTTGTTTTATGCGCCTAACTTCAATTTGGGGGTTAATATTTTTATGAACTTAAGCGAGATTTTGGCAGATATTATGAAAGATTATCCCCAATATGAACCTGCTATTACCGAAATCCATCATACCCGGAAACTCGATGCCCCAAGCGGAACAGCCATTGCATTGGCCGAAAGATTAATCAAAAACTTGCCGCAAAAATATGAATGGACAAAATGCAAAGAAGGCGAGCAAGCCCTGCCACATCAAATTCCTATTACTTCTATACGTGAAGATGACATCACGGGCATTCACACACTGGAATTTCGTTCGAAAGACGACAGGATAACCCTCACCCACGAAGCTTTCGACCGCAGTGGATTTGCCATTGGAGCCATCATGGCCGCACAATGGCTTTTAGGTCGCAAAGGCATCTTCAATATGAACGACCTCCTTAAAAATCATCCAACGATAACCGACATCGCCTAATCACCAACCTCCATCCACCAATCACCATCCTCCGTTTTTTAAAATCTCTTTGTTTTTTAAAATTTTCGAGGTATCTTTCTCCTATAAATAGTACCAAAAAATTATCACCTTTGGTGTTGCGAGTTTCTCCTGCGAGTTTGGTCCAGCCCAGTATGCTGAACATTAACTCATGTCTATGTTCTTAAAGTCCTTTTCAGGACAAGTTGCATTGGCCAATTCGAAAACGGGGTTTTACCCTCCATAAAGATGGCCGTCCTTTGCGCATTAGTTTTCAAAAAGGTTTTCCAAGCGTTTGAACCTTTTTGATGGTAATCCATTTTTGCTTGGACCTTCCCCGGTTCGTACATGATTAACTTTTGAGGATTGTACTTTTCCTTGCAGCGTTCCTTCTGCCTACACAGCAGCTAATATTCCTCCAGCGATATTCTAATAGAACAAGATGCTACGAGATGACATGTCCTCTTAAAGATTCTACTATTGTTTTTCTTTTATGCTTATTGACTATCCGACCATGGATATACCCAGCAAAAACCTCAGGATCGTTTTCTCCTTCTATGAGTGCATGGATGACCTTCATAACACTCTTCCCAGATATGTTGCTCACAAGGCTGGTGATCCGAATGCTACACACCTCCAGGGTTCGTTCCATGTCCTGCAGTATGGAGGTCAGCCGTTGCTGAAGCCTAACATATTTACGGCTATATGTCCTCAGCTCTCTGATTTCCTGCATGGGATCAAGCTGCCTTGAACCAACCCCTTATGCAATAAGGTTGCCATCCATTGGGCGTCTTTTACATCGCTTTTGCGTCCCAGCATTTGTTTTATCAGATAGGGGTTTACCAGCGTCAGGCTAAAGCCCATCTCTTCCAAAATGTTCCAAACGGGTATCCAGTACATTCCCGTACTCTCCATGGCGATTTCCTTAACTTCCTCTGCAAGCAAGGCTGCGCCCATATTCCGGATGGAGGTGGTTAGGGTTGAATACTCTATCACAGCCGCGTTTCTTTGCATCGTATGTTGCATAAAAAATCTTTGTACTGGTGCTGTCCGCATGTTCGTTTCATAAACCAAAAGTTTAATTAATTATGCGCTAATATACGATTGTGCTTCGAGCACGTAAAGCACTTCGGACATGGACTGGATTTTTATTCGTCTGTGTGTCAATCGAAAGTTTTTATGAAAATTTGTCAACCATAACAACTATTAAGCCTATGTCAACCATAAAAATAGAAAAGATTCAGCACAAAGGCTCTGAAAAAATCAGAATTGAGTTTGGGTACGATAAAGAACGCATTGAACGGGTTAAACAAATACCCGGTGCACAATGGAGTCAGTCGCAAAAAGCATGGCATATTCCGGACACCAACGAGGACGTGGAAAAATTTAACCAGCTTTTTCCCGACAGCCCCATTGTTCAACCTACACCCGAAATACCCCCCAAGGCTGAACCGCAGGAACCACAAAAAGCAAGAAATGAGATTGTGGTCGAGGTGTCGGCAAAGAATATATGGCTAAAAATGCCCAAAAACACAGCAGATATTGCCTTTGTCAAGACCATAAAATTTAGTCGCTGGAATCCAAAATCTTACCGGTGGGAGATGCAAAACTATGCCGATAATCTTGACCGGATTAAGCAATATTTTGGCAAACGGATAACCCAAATTGTGACCATTGACGAACCAAAGAGAAAAACAAACCTGGCAGAAACCACCAAAATCAGCCTTTACGACAAAGAGTTGCCACCAACCACCAAAAATCAGATTAGACAGTTTGAACAATGGATGATTCATAAACGATATTCGGAATCGACCGTAAAAAACTATATATCGGCACTTACCACTTTTTTGCGATTTGTTCTGCCCAAAATACCCGAATCTATTACTGACGAGGACTTTGTGCGGTTTGTCAACGAATATTTAATACCTAACAATTTGGGAAATACCACGCAAAACCAGACCGTAAGTGGAGCAAAACTCTTTTTTAAGCAAATAGTAAAGACTCAATTTGACCCCGAAGTATTAGAACGACCGCAACGCGAGCATTTGCTTCCCAAGGTTTTGAGTAAACAAGAGGTAGCTGTCATTATAACAGGTACTGCCAATTTGAAACATCGTACCATGTTGTCGTTGATATACACCTGCGGTTTACGACGGAGCGATGTACTGGGCCTGAAAATTGAACACGTTGACAGCAAACGAGGCCTATTGTCCGTCATGTAACCCCGCACTGTTTGCGTCACAGTTATGCTACCCATTTGCTGGAGGCCGGCACCGATTTGCGTTACATTCAAGAGCTTCTTGGACACCAAAGCAGCAAAACAACCGAAATCTATACCCACGTTACGGACAACGGCCTGAAAAAAATTAAATCGCCGTTTGATGATTTATTCGAATAATATTTTAATTTTGCATAGTAATAAACTATCATCAAGTGGATATACAAGTCCATTTTGGGCGTGTAACCTTACTTTTAGTAGATATATAAACGAGTTGGCTGCAAGTGTAGGTGACAGCCACAAACAAAATAACGGAGACAAGTAAAATGAAAGAAAACCAAGAAGGTATAATAATCACGACTGACAAAATACTCTTTTTCGATATGGACGGCACTTTAGTTGACACCAATCTTGCAAATTTTTCAGCTTACAAAAAAGCTGTTGATTCAGTATTGCAGACAGACACCAAACTAGTTTACAATCATGAAATCAGATTTAATCGAAGTGTGCTTAAAGCCAACTTTCCTCACTTAACAGACAATGAACTTGAAAAGGTAATTCAAGTAAAAGAAAGTTTATACGATGAATTTCTATATTTAACTACACTTATAGATGAAAATGTAGAATTGCTTTTAAGATATTCAAAAATCTAACCAGACATATTTAGTTACTAATTGTCGCAAGGACAGAGCATTAAAAACTCTAAATCATTTTGGACTTTTAGATAAGTTTACAAATGTTTTCTATAGAACATTTGAAGAAAACAACAAAAAAGTAAACAAATTTGAAAAGGCACTTTCTATATTGGGCGTTCCGCCCAATATAGTTATAGCTTTTGAAAATGAAGAAATAGAGATTGCAGACGCAAAAAGTGCAGGTATAAAAATCATAAACCCTGTAATATAATAACGTATGGAAAAATTTATCATAAATCCAAACGAATTTTTAAATAAGCACATCCAAGCTTATTATCGGTATGACTACACGACATACGAAACCAAAGGAAATCCTGATTTTATTAATCATTTAAAAAATCAATTCAATAATACATATGTTTCAACCCTAAAGAATGCAGTAAATGAACTTATAAAAGTTCTTCAAGAAGATTTGCCCAAAATAAAAAGTCTTCACAATACTAACATGACTGTTTGTGTAATACCAAGAGCAAAAGTAGAAAGCCATTACTCTGACAATCAGAAACTATTCAAATGAACTATTTCAATTGTTGTTGACAAACTAAGTGGATTTACAAATGGGACAAACTATATAATACGTATTATAAATACAAGGACAACCCATATGAATAGAAGTGGTTATGGTGGAGATGGTGATATGCCTTACGTAGGAATTACAAA
>Ga0255340_1003312_pt1 | contig 17173 bp, 16 predicted proteins | sample wastewater_treat_7_FD_192417 | JGI IMG/M metagenome (GOLD analysis project Ga0255340, IMG submission 192417) | Wastewater microbial communities from Lulu Island WWTP, Vancouver, Canada - plant10 | ecosystem: Engineered > WWTP > Wastewater > Unclassified | place: Canada: Vancouver, British... | reverse complement strand
ATAGAAGGACTCGAACCCTCACAGACAGAGCCAGAATCTGTAGTGCTACCATTACACCATATCTCAATTTGACATTAAAGGGACTGCAAAGATACAATCCTTTTGTAAAATTGCAAAATTTTTTTATACCGCATTTTCAGTTCGCCTGCTTTGATGCGATTTATAAAACCAATATTACTTTTTTATTGCCGACATAAATCTATTACATTTATCATTACTTTGGTAAGTGTGGAAAACTACACAAATTTATTACATTTGTCATTACTTAGATTAATTCAGAAAACCACTATGCAATCTAAGGTTTGTCATTACTTAGATTAATGCAGAAAACCACTATGCAAATCTAAAGTTTGTAAGTATGAGAAAGTATTTATTCTTCCTTATGGCTATCGCGGTCTTCGCAGGCTGCGAAAAAAGCCCGCATTCTCCCAAACCCAAAGAGCGAAAGGATATTGTACTTACCAAAAGTCAAAAGGAAGTCTTTTCCAAAGGCAACACTTTCGCTTTCAACCTCCTTAAAGAAGTGTATCCGCGCGATACAAAACAGGAAGTCTTCATTTCTCCGTTCAGTATGTCATGCGCCCTGAGCATGCTTTCGAATGGAGCCTCAGGAAAAACATTCAGTGAAATAGCCAAGGCGCTCGGTTACGAAAACAGCAGTGTTGAGGACATCAACTCTGCCTATAATGCTGTTCTTGCAGGACTTCGAGATGTGGACAATACCAGTGTTTTCGCCATCTCCAACGGCCTTTGGCAGAACAACAGAATCGGATTTTCTGTTCTCCCGACCTTTGCTTCCGCATTAGAAAACAATTATGATGCTTCCTCCGAGAGTTTGGATTTCAGTTTAACCGAAACTTTGGAGCGCATTAACGGATGGGCGGCGGAAAAAACGAATCAAATGATTCCTGAATTCTTCGAGGAGTTGGATCCGAGCTGGGCGTTCATTTTAGCCAATGCTCTGTATTTCAAGGGGATATGGACTACAAAATTCCCCAAAAGCGGAACAAAGCCAATGCCTTTCCACAGCCTCGGAGGAAAGGATATTGCGAAAGATTTTATGACCGCAGAGTTGCCATGCAAGTTGGGTTACAGTACGGAGTTAAGCGCCAAGATGTGCGAACTGCCTTTCGGCAATAAAGCATTTGTATTTGACATACTCCTTCCTAATGAAAATGCGGATTTTGATGCTTTCGTGGCCGGTCTCGATGCCGAGAAATGGAACTCCATGATTTCCAAACTATCCTCTCAAGAAGATTTGAGTGTATCTATTCCAAAAATGGATTTAAGTTTCACGGCCGAAAGGAACATACTTATCCCCGCTTTACAGTCTCTCGGAATAGTTTCGGCTTTCAATGCAAGTGCGGATTTCAGCGCCATGAGCAATATCGCCGTATTCATAGACAGCGTGATTCAGAAAACCCGCTTCCTTATGGATGAGGATGGCGCTGAGGCAGCGGCGGTTACCGTTATTACGGGGAGAAATTTAGCAAGCGGCGAGCCCTTCATTGCGGACCGTCCTTTTGTATATGCCATCCGCGAAATCTCCACGAACACCATTTTATTCTTGGGTGCATACAGAGGATTGGAATAATCCTGAAAAACAGAAATCAGCGTTTCCCGCAGCTATAGGGCAGGACTTTTACAAAACAGCGCAATGTTTCCAGTTGTTGTTGCTGCGCCTTTGGCTAAGCTACTATAGAGCAGGAGTTTTTAAAAACAGTGCAATGTTTCCGGTTGCTGCGCCTTTGGCTAAGCAATTATAGAGCAAAACTTGCGAAACAGCACAAAGCTTCCTGATGCTGTTGGCTACTCAGTTATAGGGAGTGGCTTTTGTGAAGCAGCGCAACAGCCCAGCACTCGCAACCCTCACCTCTGCCGACAAAGCCCAAGCGCTCTGCAGTGGTAGCTTTTATACTTATCCGGCTTTTATCCACATTCATTACGGATGCAAGCGCCTCGCGCATCTGCGGTACCAAAGGGCCTATTTTAGGAACTTGAAGAGCGATGGTAATATCTACATTGGAAACCTCCCAACCGCGCTCGCGGACTTTTTCCATAACTATACGCAAAAGCTCTTTACTATCGGCTCCCTTCCACTCACCCGTGGTATCAGGGAACAGCTTGCCGATATCTCCCAAAGCAAGAGCCCCAAGAAGGGCATCACAAAGGGCATGAATGGCAACATCACCGTCAGAGTGAGCCACAAAGCCGTTTTCGCTTGGCACAAGAACTCCTCCAAGCCACATCGGCAGCCCGGCGGCTAATTTATGCACATCATATCCTTGTCCTATTCTAAAATCCATAACCCTACAAAATTACGCAAAATTTCACTATTTTTGTAAACTATGGCATTATTCAATTTTTTTGGAATATCAGAACACAGAGTGTTTAACCGTAAACCTATATATTACGACGCCGAAAAAGAAAGGCGACGCAAAAGAGCCGCTGAAATCAAAGAAGAAGAAAAAAAAGAAACATATACGCCCGGTAACAATATACGCGGTTCTTTAAGGGGTGGGGCTTACAAAAAAACGCGTACCCCCATGAAGACGGTACAAACTATAATCGGGATCATCTCCCTGCTTCTCATCGTAGCCATACTTTTCTTTTTCCTTAAACTCTATCCCTATCTATTCGTCAAATGAGTAAACTGCACGTTTTACCGGTACAGCTCGCCAATATGATTGCCGCAGGCGAAGTTGTGCAAAGACCGGCTTCTGTAGTTAAAGAGTTGATGGAAAATGCGGTAGATGCCGGTGCTACCGATATAAAAGTGATTATATCTGATGCCGGACGCACCCTTATTCAGGTGATAGACAACGGCAGCGGCATGAGTCCGGCAGATGCTGTTTTATGTTTCGAGAGGCATGCCACCTCAAAAATCTCCACTATAGATGACCTGTCTGCAATAGAGAGTTATGGTTTCAGAGGAGAGGCGCTGGCCAGCATTGCGGCTATTGCGGAACTTACCCTTCGCACCCGTCGCGAGCAGGACGAAACTGCCACACAGGTGATTGTACAAGATCATGGCGCCGTTAAAACTTCTTCCGTGGCAGCTCCTGTAGGGAGCAATTTCGCAGTACGGAATCTCTTTTACAATACTCCCGCCAGGCGGAAATTCCTTAAATCGGACAAAGTGGAGCTCAGACATATAGTGGAAGCATTTACAAGAGTGGCGCTCACCCAACCCTCCATTGCTTTCTCGCTTCGCTCGGATGACCGCGACCTTTTTATATTGCGACCGGCCAAATCTCTCAAATTCAGAATATTGGACCTTATGGGCTCGAATGTGGCAGAGGATGTGGTAGACCTTTACAACGAAACCACCACGCTTACTGTTTCCGGCTTTCTCGCCCGTCCGCAAAGCGCCAGAAAAACGGTGGCCCATCAATACTTTTTCGTGAATGGCCGATATTTTTCAAGCCCGTATCTGCGCAAAGCCGTACTCAAAGGCTATGAGGGCTTCATTGTCAAAGACACCATGCCATCTTGGTTCATTTGGCTGACAGTTGACCCTTCAACGGTGGATGTAAATATCTCCCCGACCAAAAACGAGGTTAAATTCGAAGAGGAAAGCGTTGTATATCAAACTCTTTATGCCTGCGTAAAGGAGACCCTCGGGCGCAATGCCTTTGGCGATGGCATTGACTTCGATGCAGCCGCCGGGGTGCAGATGCCGATAATCGGACGGCATTTCGATGCAGTTCACGGGCAAATAAAAGAACCCATGCCGCAAATCGACCCGACTTATGATCCCTTCGCAAGCAGCAATGTTGGTTTTGAAAATGAAGGTTTGGGTTTTCCCGGGTCCGATGTTTTCGGCTCTCCAGGCGAACTTGAAGCCGGCGGCAGGCAATACGGTGAAGCGAACTATCAGCCATCCGGCGGTACCTATCGGCCTTCCGGAAGCGCTCATCATACACAGGGACAAGACTTCTCCAAACTCTTTCCTCAAGCACCCAAGCTCCTTATAGTCAAAGGGAAATATCTTGTAGGGACGGCAGCATCCGGACTGATGGTGGTTAATATCCGGCGTGCAGTTGAACGGGTTGCCTACGAAAAATCGCTAAGAGCCTTATCCCGCAACGAACATGTATCCCAACGGGCTCTTTTCCCTGTTTCGGTACAGGTCGGTACACAGGCATGCCTGCTGTTCGAAAGCAACGCAAATTATCTTGCTTCTCTCGGCTTCGACATTACCCCGTTCGGAAACGATACAGTAGTGGTGAATGCCGTGCCTGAAGGTCTTTCTTGCGAGCCCGGAAAAGTACAGCAAATGGTGCAGGATATGATTTTGATTCTTTCCGACACCCCTGTCGGAGGCCTTCAAGATGCGGTTTTTGCTTCCTATGCGGCAAAATTCGCCACACTCGAATCTCTTAATTTCAGTATAAACAGCCCGGAAGAGGGGCAGACCCTGATTGATTCTCTTTTTGCGTGCGAAAATGCCGAACTTACTCCCTCCGGAAAACGAATTCTCGGCATAGTTTCTGTTGAAGAATTGGACAAAAAATTTTAATATGCAATATTACTATAGACAAAGCCGTCCGCAAATTCCGCCTGTGACGCTTAATATAATCATTATCAACACCTTGATTTTCTTGGCAACGCTAATCAACGAAGATTTCATGATTGGCACCTTCGGGCTTTTCTATCCGACTTCACGCTTTTTCCATTGGTGGCAGCCCATTACACATATGTTTATGCATGGCGGATTTTGGCATATTTTATTTAATATGTACGCCTTGTTTATTTTCGGCATAGCGGTGGAAAGAACTATCGGTTCGCGCAAGTTCCTGCTGTTCTATTTTTTATGCGGACTCGGAGCGGCAGCGCTTCATACAGGGGTGCAAGCTATCAGGGTGGCGTCTTATATGAATCAGATGGCGGAAGGCGTTTCTACTGCTGCAACCGCTTACGGGCGCTTGAAAATGATACCGACGGTAGGCGCTTCAGGGGCGGTTTACGGTGTACTACTCTCATATGCATTCCTTTATCCGCAAAACAGATTGATGTTAATATTCCCGCCGATTTCGCTTCCGGCAAAATGGATGGTGACAATATTCTTGGCTATAGAGTTGCTTATCGGTGTAACGGGAACAGCGGACGGAGTAGCGCATTTCGCTCATTTGGGAGGCGCACTTGTAGGATGGCTGCTGATGCTTTATTGGAGGAAAAAAGGCACTCTCTATAATCAGGGATGGTAGATTCCGGGCGCTTTGGCGGTGCCATATAGGAACACCGGAACGATATTGAGCAGGAAGTACTTTCTTGATGACCGATAGGCGGCCGCCGGCAAAATAATGAAAGAGGGGATTTTTATGAAAATAGCAGATATAATAAGCGAAGCCTTTAATGTGCTTAAGCGCGGAGGCATCATTCTCTACCCCACCGACACCATTTGGGGTATAGGTTGCGATGCGTGCAATGAGGAGGCGGTGCGTAAGGTGCTCGCCCTCAAAAAGCGCAATGAGGCAAAATCGCTGATACTGTTAGCCTCCGACCTCGATATGGTGGCGAGGTATATAGATATTATTCCCCCGATAGCAATAGATTTGGTAGAGGTTAATGATGCCCCGATGACGATAATTTATCCGGGGGCGGTAGTGGCGGATTCAAAAGCAGGGGCGGCGAAAAGAACAAGCTTTGGCTTGGCGCCGTCGGTGGTTGCGGAAGATGGCAGTGTCGGAATACGCATTCCTATTGTTGCTTCTGTAGAAGAAAAGAGCTTCGGAAGAGGCAAGATGCGTGTTGCTTCTGCCGAGAAAGGAGACTTCGGGAGAGGCAAAACGGCAGTTTCTGAATATGAAGTTGAAGGGGTTTCTGCAGGTGCAGTTTTTTGCAATAAATTGATTTACAAGCTCCGCAAGCCTTTGGTTTCGACCTCTGCCAATATTTCCGGAGAGTCCGCACCAAGCCGTTTCAGCGAAATTTCCAAAGAGATTATAGAGGGCGTGGATTATGTGGTTCCGGAGAGTTTTATTGTAGAGGAGAGGGGCGAGGCCGGAACAAGGAAAAGCGAAGAGCTTGTGAAGGCAAGCAGAAAAATACGTTTTGACGATAGTGCGACAGGGAAATCTTCCCAAATAATAAAGCTTGGAGTAAATGGGGAGGTAAAAGTTATCAGATTCTAAAAATGGAGATTTTTTATTCGGAAGATATTAGAGATGATGTTCTCTGCTTGGATGCCGATGAGACCGCTCATTGCATGCAGGTGCTTAGGCATAAGGCGGGGGATTCGATTAAGGTGATAGACGGACGTGGCACCCTGTACCATTGCATTCTGCTCGGTGAAGATTATGGCGGCGTATCAGAAGGAAAGGGTAAAGCTGCCAAGGATGCGAAAGGCTCTAAGGCAAACCGAAAAAGGGGGCCGGAGAAAGTTTGGGCGCACATCGAGGGCTCCGAGACGGACTGGGGCGGGCATCCATATCATCTGACTTTAGCCGTCTGCCCGACAAAAAATCTTGACCGATATGAATGGATGGCCGAAAAGCTTACCGAGCTTGGGATAGATGTGCTTGCGCCCGTGATTGGGGAACGCTCTGAACGCCGCGTGCTCAAACTCGACAGACTCAAACGAATTCTTCTTTCTGCCACAAAACAGTCGTTGAAAGGAGCCATCCCTACGCTTAGAGAGCCGAAAACCGTCATGGAGTTTATAAAACAGAAAGCGCTTGAAAACTCTGAGCTTGCCGACTCTCGTGGTGGCAAAAACGTTAACGGTAGCGAAAGTGCTTGTACCGATAATGTTAATTGCCGGAAGGTAGAAGAGCTTCGGCTTATAGGCTACTGCTCTGATGAGGTGCATCCGCGGACCAATATAATGGAGGAGATAAAAATATTTTTGAATGATGCGGTGCGGCAGAATGGAACAAGTCTGCGACAGGATAAAGAGACTTTGTCAAGCGAGAAGCTGCAACAGAATGAGACATCTGGCGACAAAAAATGCTCAAAGCCAAAAATTGTGATTCTGATTGGGCCGGAAGGGGATTTCAGTCCTGATGAAGTTCGTGCCGCAATGGCCGCAGGTTTTATTCCCATAACGCTCGGAAGTTCCCGTTTCCGCATAGAAACCGCCGCCCTCACTGCCGCCCAAGCGGTGTATTTGTCGACATTATAATAGAGCAAGTATCAAATCATAAAACAAACGCATTGAACAAAAATAAAGCACCCGTTACTTCTAAAAATCTGTTAAATCCTAAGATAAGTTAAGTTGCAAAAAACATCCGCCTAATTCCAATAAAGTGAAAGTCTAGCCCTGAAATCTATTCCTAAAAAATCATGCTTCCGGAAAAGTCAAATAAAAAACACAAAATCTTTATACCGGGGATACTCGCAGTGCTCTTGAGTGTCACACTTATCAGCGGCTGCGAAACGCAAAAATATGTGCATTTGAAGGGCTATGCCCAAGGAGGAACTTGGAGCGTAAAATACAATACTTCCGGCGTAAAAATGCGTCCGACGGAGGTGCAAAAAGGAATCGAAGCCATCTTGCAAGACATTGACACCACTCTCAGCGGATACAACAAGCGCTCTCAGCTTTCACGTCTGAATGCGGGCGACACCATAACTCCATCGGGAATGCTTCGGGAGATCTATAAGCGGAGCTATAATTATTGGGTAGAAACAGAAGGGGCGGTGGATATAGCCGCAGGGCCGCTTTTCGACATTTGGGGCTTCGGCTTCAAGAATGATTCTCTGCCCGATGCGGAGCAGATACGAAAAGCGCTAGCGATAAGCGGAATGGGTCGTTTGGTCCCCACAATGGAAGAGGCGCTTATGCCGGACGGACGCATTTGTGCGAAAAATCTTATTGCAGACAAGGACGCCAAAAAGATGGCCGGGCACTTTAATCCGCTTGACCTGCAAGATAATGCCTCCGGCTCGCTTCAGCAAGATTCCGGCCTGCCCCGGCTGAATTTCAATGCGGTGGCGCAAGGGTACAGCTGCGACACGGTTGCAAGATTCTTGGCATCGATTGGAGCGTGGGATATGTTGGTGGATATCGGTGAGATTTGGTGCCGCGGCTTCAACCCTAAAGGCCAGGCCTGGAAGGTGGGCATAGACAACCCTGTAGACGGCAATATCTCCCCCGGGTCCGACCTGAGCGGGATTTGGCAATCGGATCCGATTGCTTCTCCAAACATAAAGACTAGCATGGAAAGAGCAAAAGCTGAACAGAAAAACGGAAGCGAGCTCAAGAGTGGCAAAAACTACCAAAATGGCCAGGGAATCGTTACCAGTGGTAACTATCGGAAATTTTATATCCGGGATGGAGTCAAATACTCTCATACCATCAATCCGAAAACAGGCTATCCTGCCAATAACACTCTGCTTAGCGCAAGCATTGTGGCGCCTACAGCAGAAGCGGCAGACGCATACGCCACATATTGCATGGTGATAGGTTTGGAGGCCTCGCAACAATTCATTGCTTCCCGTCCCGACCTCGAAGGCTGCCTGATTTTCTCCAACCCCGACGGCAGCATGTCCGAATGGCGCAGCGATGGCTTTAACTTGCTACAGCAGTAGCTTTGCCAAAGTACTGTCGGCTCATCATCACCTCAGGTCAAGCGTAAAATGCAACTCGCTGACTATCATCGAAATCCTTAAAGAACACCCGAAAATTTGGCTGACCTTCTTTTATGTTCTGCCTCATTATCAGCACTTTCCATTTTACGATCGAATAATAAAGGGCTTGCTTGTCGGCGAAATGAAAGGCCAGGATAGTTAAAGATGCGTGCAGAAGGCTTGAGGGAGGCGAGAAGCAGTGGCGAAAATGAGCGTGGAGATTATTCTATGCCGAGGAAGGTGACGCCGGGGATTTCCTCGAAGAGTTTGCTGAGTGTGGCAACGTAGTTCTCTTGGCGGATTTTTACATCCACTATTACCTTGAATAAATTAGGCTCCGGCTTAACGCCTTTCTTGGATGAAATTTGCTCCACTTCGGGCAGTTTCTCCAAATCGCCTTCAGGTAAAACCAAACCACCATCTTCCATTCTCATAATGGAGTAAGAGGCAACATGGATCTTGCGTGACCTGAAAGATTTTATAACCTCAAGTATAACTGCTTTGGAAGGGGCGGCGAATGTTACAGTAACAGACCTCTCCCCGAATTGCGGCAACAGGAAATGAGTAACCTCCAACACAGCAATCACTAACAGGGTGGCCACAGCCGAGAGTATGAACATGCCTCCTCCGCAACCGAGACCGATTGCCGCCGTTACCCAAAGGCCTGCAGCGGTAGTAAGCCCGCGAACGGAATTCTTTTGGAAGATAATGATGCCGGCGCCTATGAAGCCGATACCGGTAACCACTTGGGCGGCAACGCGGGAAACATCGAAACGGAACATTTCCACTTCCCTAAAACCATATTGGGATATAATCATAAAGAGAGCTGAGCCGAGAGCTACCAAAAAATGGGTGCGCAAACCGGCCTCTTTTAAGCGGCACTCACGCTCGAAGCCGATAACGCCTCCGAGCAAACCCGCTATAATAATCCTTAAAATAAATTCATTTGTCATAATACGTCGAATATTTTTTTACAAATCCCTCCTCAACAATTATTGTATGTTCAATGTTGAAAAAGATGGAAAGAGGAGGAAAAGAAGGAAGAAGTTAAAAAGATTTCAAAACAAACCCGGTGTAATGCCCAGCCACTTTAAGACGGTCTGACCCCAAATCAGGATAAGGAACCAGGAAATAGTCATAAGCGTAATGCCGTATTTGAAGGCATCCGTCATGCTGTACTGATTGGTGGAATAGAGCAGAAGGGCGGGTTTGCTGTTGAAAGGCAGAGAGTAGCAGTGTTCTGTAAGCATCGCTACCGGAAGCGCAAGGCTGATGACCGGATAGCCGAATCTCTGGGCGATTCCCATTGCAATAGGCACGAAAATCATGGTGCGTATGGTTTTGCTTTGGAAAATAAGGCCCGAATACATCATGCAGAATGTAACTATGACATACAGCACCCAGAAGGGAGTGCCTGCGCCTATTCCAAGAGAGTCGAAGAGAGCGTTTACAATTGTCCCCGGCAAATTGGTTATACTGAGGCCTGCGCCGAGCGCATAGGCGCCGCAGCTGAAAATCATTAGGTGCCAGGGAATATCCACATCATTCCACTTAACCACTCCTATTCCGGGCAAAAGCGAAATTATCGCTCCTATCAAAGCCACGGTGGTAGCATCTACCCCATGAAGACTGTCGGTACACCACATAAGCAAGACGCCGCCGAAAATAATCACCGCTTTCCATTCTTCTTTTGTCATCTTCCCCATTGCGGCCAACTCTAAGCGCAAGCGCTCCATACCTCCCTCTATCTGCGGCTTCTGCTCTTCTTTCTTCATCGGGAAGAAAACATACATGCTCAGCAGCAGACCCAAAACTAAAATCAGCAGACTAAGGGGCAGGCTCATTTTCAACCAATCGGTATAACCGAATTCTGAGGTCGTTGCCCCGAAAATCAGGGATATAGCTAATAGATGCGCTCCGGAGCCGGTAAGGAAGCCGCTGGCGCCGAGGTTGACTTGAAAGAGTTCTTGAATTACAAGGTTTCTGCCAAAGTTATTGCGATTGCCTCCGTAAGCCCCATAAATGGCGCAAACAGTCATCATTATGGGCAGCATGATGGCGGCTTTTACAGTAGTGGCGGAAATAAACATGCTGAGTATCAGGTTAATGGCCAAGAAGCTCCAGAGTGCGCCTTTTGCGCTTTTGCCGAACTTGAGCACAAAAGCCAAGGCCAATCGTTTTGCGAACTTGGTCTTCACAAGCAAGCTTGCCAAAATGAAGCTGAGTATATTCAGCCACATTACAGGATGGCCGAGTTGGGCGAAGGCCTCTTTTTGAGAGGTAACTCCGCACAGCACAATACCCAGAACCACAAACAAAGAGGTAAGATAATTCGGCAGCGCCTCCGTTATCCAAAGAATCAGAGCCGCTACGAATATCGCCAGCATGGCATAATTACTGCGAATGAATTCCGTAAGCCCTATTTCGTTTAAACGAGCCAGTGCTTTTCCGCTTACGGAAGTCTCTGAAAGATTATCTAAGAAGGATATTCCCGAGAACCAGTAAATGAGCACGAAAGCAATGACGGCCAATGGAATGCCAAGTTTGGACATCAGCTTTTCGAAACCCGATTTTTCCATCTTCGGGAGTTTCTCGATACGATAATTGTTCATATCAAGCGGGTCGAACGCCTGGTTCGATGTTATTGTTTTCGTGTCTTCTGCCATAATTTCTAAAACTTATATTTCATCTTTGCAAGTTGTCCGGTGTCATCGCAACAGAGCCAGATGCAATTACGATCTTTGTCTAAAGCAATTCCTTCGGGCTTGCGGATAATAGATTCGGTTGAATAAGTCTTTATTATATTACCTTCTTTCGAAAAATTAACAATGCGGCCCTTCCGGGTGTCGGACATCCATAAGGTGTCATCATCGGGGTCATAGGCCAAGTCGCTTATGTAGCCTGCCCAATCGAGCGTCAGACTGCCGGTAACAGTCTTGGAGGCCGGATTATACTTAACTATAATTTTTGGAGCATCTTGATTGCCCACCCAAAGCTCTCCGCCCACAACCGCAATTCCTTCAAGCCCTTTATTGCTTATACTATTGGGGATTTCTACCTGATAGATAATGTCGAGAGCTTTAGTGTCGGGATTGAAGCGGTAGATGGTATTGGAGTTTTTTGATTTCTCTGCATCGGTTTCTTCGACCAGATAGATGTTTCCGTTTGCCCTGTCAACCGTAATCGCCTCAAAATCATTGGTAACTTCGAGAGTATGCTCTATGATATTGCCTTCAAAATCCAATTTGTAAATGCCTTCGGAATTGCTGACTCCCCAAAGGAAACTTTTATCGTAGCTTACACATACTCCGGAAAAGTCGGGAATCCCTACATCCCATACGGTAACATCCGAATCAGCTACGGGCCTTGCATGTTCCGGCGCATAAGCATCCTTCACACAGGAGTATGCCGGAAATAAAAACGCAAATGCAAACCATAGCCTCTTCATCATATTATTTCCAATTTTTATATGGATTTTTCATGAGCATGGAGTTGTAATACCTGGCATCGCCGGTAACTTCTTCTCCAAGCCAGGAGGGCTTGTCAAACTTATCATCCTCACCCGCAAGCTCTATCTCGGCGAGTGTCAGGCCTTCATTTTCTCCATAAAACTCATCCACCTCCCAAGTGTGGACCCCATCGGCATTCTTCACCAGATAGCGGGTCTTATCGATAACCCCCGGCTCGCAAATATCCAGCAGTGCCTTCACTTCCTCTACGGGAATTTCTTTCTCCCATTCGAAGCGGGCCGCTCCTGAAGCACTGCCTATCCCTTTAATGGTAATGAAGCCCTTGTCGCCTTTGACTCTTACGCGCACTGTTCTTTCGGGCACGCTGGAAAGATATCCTTGGGTGATGCGGGTAGCCTTGAAGGCGTCTTTCTTAAAGTCGCCCTTCACGAGGAATTTTTTTTCGATTTCGATATTTGCCATAAAGCTACTCGTTTGCAAGGGGTTTGTCGGACATGCCTATCACCCGTTTGATGGCTTGGAGATAATTAATATTCTCCACGCCTTCGAGATGGCAATCTGCAATAGTCTTCTTTATATCCTCTATCTCGGTGGATTCGCTGTTGATGGTTTGCACCTTGGCGCCGTTGATAAGCACATTGCCCCACTCGCAGATGGTACCATTTACCATATAGCCGAAGCGCTGCTTATGCACGCGGACGGCGGCAAGGTCGGGATTCGCCTTTACCATCGAAAGAAATTCCTCGAGAGTATAAGTGTCTTTGGCAAGTTTGGGCATCTCTACCATAAGGGCGGGGAACACCTCTTTTTCCAATACCTCTCTGCTGATGGGGAATTCTCCCTTCATGAGCGGATTCCACTGCTCCAGACCGTCTTTGCTCTGCACGAAGGTCTTGATGTCCATCTTGCCGTTACGGATTTTGGTATTGTTGATGTCGTTCTTGCGGGAAATTATATAAATCTCATCGCTGCTGCGCTCCCATACCTTTTCGGGCACGGGTACGCTCAAACGAGCCATCCTTTTGTGAGCTTCGCAAAAGCATTGGCCGAAGCTCCTGAATTCGAAGCGGGGCTTGCTTTCCTCGCCTATTTTCAGCTCTGCCATAATCGTTAGTTTATCTACTTTCGCGCGTGCGGGGCACACGCGAAAGTAATTTAAAAGTATAAAATGTCAATTAAAACTTAAAACCAGCCTTCCATGCTCTCGGTTCCATCAATATTGACTGCGCCGGGAGTCGGGGTGTCTTGAACATACCACTTTCCGTCGGCATTGAGACCGAAAGAGCCGGGATATTCTATGCCCGGATGATTGACAATGTTAACATCATCGATGCTGGTGGCGCTGGGGTCAAAGAGCTGGATTCGCACATTCTTTTTGGCGGAAAGGCCGGAAGAGAAAATCAGAGCTTCGTCATAACCTTCCGGAATAGCTCCTTTATGGGAATAAAGAACCAGATAAGCGCCGGGTTCGAGTTCCCTGTTATCGCAAGTCCAAACGAGTTCTTCAGTATCTTTATAAATATTAATTCCTTCGAGCTTGATTTTAGCGGTTCCGAAGTTGTAGATTTCGATGAATTTGTCGTTGCCGTTAAGCTCGTTAATCCTCAACTTGGTATAGTCTTGCGGGGCGGCTCCAACGGTATAACTGCCGGTAGCCTCTGCCTCTATGTTATCTTTATTATTGGCTACCACTTTGAAGGTCACTTCGCTGCCGGAGGGCTGGGCGGGAATTACGCCGGTAAATTGTCCGCCTTCTGCGGGACCGGTCATGACCACCGTCTTTTCGGCACCATCTCCGACTTTATAAACTATTTTAGCGGTGATACCTCCTCTTTCATAAGAGATAGTAGCGGTAACGGTTACATCATCGGTGTCCATTACGGTCTTGGGAGCATAATTCAAGGATTCAATAACGCTCGCCCCTTTGTAGGTTGTATCTTTTACGCAGGAGCTTAGAGCAAGAGTCGCTAATAAAAGCGCTGCAAAATAACTTACGATTTTTTTCATAATTTTTTGGATATTAGATATGTTGTAAATGTACTATATTTTTTCGAAATTTTGTGGTTTTTAGAAGGCAACTTCGAAACGGAATGCGAGCATATTATAGTCTACGCCGCCCTTTCCGGGGGCTTCCACAATTTTAGTGTAATCCTTGGTGGCCTTGCCGGTGGCATCGTGGCCTATGAAGAGTTTGCCCTTGCCGTTTGCAAAGCGGTCGTTGTTATTGTATTGATAATTGAGCACAAACTTTACATTATTGCTCAGATAAAAGTTGAGACCGAGAGTATAGGCCTCTGCGCTGCCTCCATAATAATTTGCAGTATTGAAGTTGCAATATTCGTAACGGGCGCAAAGTTCGATGTCACCGCATTTTCCGCCACGGTCAACCCGTGTGTACTTAGCGCCGAAAGCATCATAATTCTGCCTGCCGCCGAAAAGCAGATAACCTGCCTGAACATACCATCCCCAAGCTGTTTGAGGCGCAATATCGTTCACTTTTTTGTTGAAGTGAGCCGTGCGGGCAAGATATGCGCCCTCATAACGTAAGCCCTTGTGGTGGCCGGCAAGTTCGAAGGTATAGGCGAGTTCGTGGTCCATACCCTTCATATCATCAGTATCGAGATATTTCTTGCGATTGATGTTTGTGGAGTTGCGGCTGGAATAGCGGGCTACTGCAAAGCCGTCGGTGCTCGAAGCCTTTGGTTGACGATAAGAAGCCGCCGCACCTATATGCAAGCTGCCGGTGGTGCTTTTGTAAAGAGGCCTGCCGACGAGTTTTCCGGTAATGGAAAGACCCTCGTCATGACCGAAGTCTTTGTTATTGTCTTCCATGGCAGTCATTTCTTCTGCACCTTTCACTTCGGGACCGAATACTCCGAGACTCGACCATAGATAGCCGAGGTCATAGGTTGCATTTATTCCCATATGACGGGAAGGTGCAAGAGTAACTATCATAGGACGCTCCATGAATTGCAGATAACGACTCGTGGTATTGCGTTGAATAGCGAAATTCTCCTTGAAGTTTCCTGCTTGGATGGAGAAATTGGGAATGCCGAGATACTCTATATATGCGTCTTTGATTTCGCAAACACCGCTTGTCCAATCGGTATCCAACTCTCCGTACCAATTCTTGTCAAGCATTGCCTTTACAGCAAAACGGGTACGTCGCATACTCGCGCCATTGCCGATTGGGTTGAAGTCCTTGTCCTGTCCCCAGTAAACTGCGGCATCGCCTTGGACTCGCACATCGAACCAGAATTTATAACCGATACTCTTATTTTGAAGAACGAGAATTCCGTCCTGTTGCTCCGCCCTGAGAGTGGTTACATGCACCTTTTGGCCATATTGGTTAACATCGGTATCGTAATCTTGCTCTTGAGCAAAGAGCGGCGCAGCTGCCATGAGCAGTGCGGCTAAGATAAATGAATTTTTTTTCATTTCAATAGGGTTTGATAAAATTAAATATTCTTTATAAAATCGGTCAGTTTATCTTTTCTGGCGAGCCCGAGTTTCTTTCTCATTCTGTGTCTCCCTACCTCAACACTGCTTTCCGAAATGCCGAGCAGGCTTGCCATATATTTGGTGGAAAATCCCAATCGTAACAATGTGGCCAGTCGTCTTTCCTGTGGAGTAAGTTGGGGGTATTTGTCTATGAGGCGGGCATTGAAGTCCTTATGCAGGGTTTCTGTCTTTGCGTAAAACTTTTCAAGGCCCTCACTGTGATTCATCCGCAAGCGCAATTTGGTCCGCAAATCACGCAACATGGCATTGCGCTCATTTTCGGGGGATACTTCTATCTTACCTATATAATTATATACTTCTGAAATGAAACGCTGATGTTCACTTATCTTTTCGGCATCATCGATGATTTGGCTTCGTCTTACGGCGAGCAGGTTTTGAAGATGTGTGTTTTCCTGCTGCATGGCACGAATCTGCAATTCATTTACCCTGTGTGCTATTTCGCTCATTTCGCCGGTGTTCTCCTTAAGTCTTTCGGATTTAATCCGGCGGGCTTGCAGATTATCCAAAAAAAGGAGCAGCAACACTAAAAAGAGCGCAACGGCAGCTCCTGTAAGGCCCGAATAAGCCTGAAGCGCAGCAATAGCGGGGCATAGCAACAAAGAGGCGAAAAAGCGATAGGCCCTATCCGTATTGATGCGGCCTCCCGAAATCCTGCATGCATAAGCCGCTGATATCAGCAACAGGAACGGTGAGAGCGGAATCCTCGGCATCCCCTTGATAATCGGAAAACTGAAAAGAGCCAGTGTCAGCGCTACCGCCATCACCATGGAAAAGGCCGAAGCCGGACTGGCATCAAAGCTGTCTTCCGCATAAATCATGGATTTTCTGCTGAAATATCCGCCGCTTATAATAAAGATTAGAATTGCAAGTATCGAAGGTATCATCCATCCTCCTTTAATAAGATTCAAACTGCCTATTACCGGAGAAAGGTTCAGCCCAGAAAGAATCGCCATAGCGGTGCTTGCCAGCATAATCAGCAGACCCCAAACGGGCATCTCCCTAAAAAGATGCAGACCCGTCGGTCGGGAGCGAAGAAAGGAATAGAGAATATACGCAAGCATTCCCGCTATAATGCAGGCTGTTACCCATCCCAAAGGGAACTGCCAAAAAAGTTTGGCGTCGCCGCCGAGATATACCCATCTGCCTAATACGCTGCCGACAAGAGCCTGCATGGCGCTGGTTTCCTTGAAAAGCAGCGCGAACATAAGGATTGTAAGCAATGTGCTGCTGCAAATCACAAGCAGGTCTTTGGATGTAAAGACACTGAATTTCGTGTCATGTGACAATAAAAGGCCGATGCAAAAGGACAAAGCCATAAGAGCCGTTGTAAAAACAGCTCCCTTGGCGCTGTATGCGGCGACAGGAACCATGCTTCGGGTGAAATCGTTCCTAATTATAAGGTATAGGAAGATACCCGTCGCTAAAATTGAGAGAACGATAGCCGGGGACATTTCTTTTTACTTTACTTCTTTTCTTTTTCCTTTTTCCCTTTTCCCTTCCCTTCCTTTTCCCTTCCCTTCCTTTTTCCTTTTCTTTTTCCTTAAAGAGAACGTTTAATGGTCATTACCGAGAGCTGGTCCGCCACCCGTACCGCGGCGCTTGAAAGG
>Ga0255340_1003294_pt1 | contig 17219 bp, 16 predicted proteins | sample wastewater_treat_7_FD_192417 | JGI IMG/M metagenome (GOLD analysis project Ga0255340, IMG submission 192417) | Wastewater microbial communities from Lulu Island WWTP, Vancouver, Canada - plant10 | ecosystem: Engineered > WWTP > Wastewater > Unclassified | place: Canada: Vancouver, British... | reverse complement strand
TGCGAAACGCCCCGTGCGAGCAGGCCCATGCCTTTGCGTCGCCGTGCTTCCATGCCATCGAGATCCCGCTTGGTTTTGCTGCTCATGCGGCAGCATTGTGTTACTTATTTATGCGAGAGTCAATAGTATCTTTTTCATAGTTTTCTTTGATTTAACACACTTCAATTACTATGAGCGAAGTATACCCGTCGTGCGCCCGCCGTCATGTCCCCAAAACATGGTACACCGGGTTTTGCGAAAATTCCGGGGGAGTAGCTCTGCCTGTTTTCAATGGCCCCGCCCTCATCGTGTTGTCCAATGCGCCACCTTGGCAACCGCCTGCGCCCGCGAGTGGACATGGAGTTTGTCGTAGATGCGCCGGACGAACGAAGGCACCGTCAGGGGGCTGATTTTGAGCGCTTCGGCAATTTCCTTGTAGAGATAGCCTCGCGCCAGTAATTCAAGCACTTCCTGTTCGCGCGGCGAGAGCCCCTGCATCTCGGGAGAAACAATTTGCCGCGGCTGGCCGAAAGACTCGACAACCATGCGGGCGATATTGGTGCTCATCGGAGAACCTCCCGCATTAACTTCGCGGAGTGCCGCCAGCAATTGCTTCCGTGGCGTCCGTTTGAGCAAATAGCCGACGGCACCAGCCGCCAAGGCATCGAAAATATGGTCGGCATCTTCATAAACGGTGACCATGACAAACTGCGTCGCCGGCAGCAATGGCTTGAGCCGGCGCACACACTCCACGCCGTTCATTTGCGGAAGGTTGATGTCCATGAGCACGATGTTTGAGCGCACGCGGGGCAGGTCGGCCACAGCCCGCTCGCCGTTGGCGTAGGTGCTCACGCAGCGGAAACCGTCCGCGTGACCCACCCAGTCAGCGAAAATTTCCCTGACCGCATGGTCATCTTCGACAATGGAAACTTTAATAAGCGTATTCACCAGTTATGCAGATTATAATACGAAATCCGGCCAAACGATGTCCTCATTTTTAAGTACAGGCGCGCTTGGCGAAATCCGGAAAATTAACTCTTCATCGGGAATTATAACTCCCATGTCCCGGCTCGGAAACCTCTGTCGGTTCCAGCCGCAGCCCGCCATTCATTTTTCCGGATGCCGCAGGCGCACCACAAACCTGACGACCGTCCCCGCGCCCGGCTTGCTCTGTAATTCACAATGACCGCCGATTCCCTCCATCCGGTTTTTCATGTTCACCAGACCATTGCCGGTGCTGAGCCGCGACAAAGCGGGGTCGGCGGAGGAAGCCAAATCGTCGCGCCTAAAACCGCAGCCGTTATCCCGGACCGTCAGCACAAACGCCTCCTTGCGCAACGTCAGGGATACATGCACTTCCTTCGCCGCCGCATGTTTCACGGCGTTATGCAGCGCCTCCTTGAAGGCCAGAAACAAATTATGCCGGACTTGCGAGTCCAGCGGCCAGTGGGGCAGTTGAATTGGCATTTCCGAGCGATAGGCAATGCCGGCCGAGCTGAGAAAATCCTGCGCAAACTTGCCGAGGTAGTTCACCAGGCTGTCCAGCCGGTCATGCTTCGGGTTTACCGCCCAGACGATTTCGTCCATCGCGCGCGTGAGATCGCGCGCCGTGGCGGAAATCCGGTCCAGGTGGACCTCGGCCTGGGCCGTGTCGCCCAAGTCGCTCCGAACCGAATCGCTCAACAGGGTGATGCGCGTGAGGTTGGCGCCGAGATCATCATGGATATCCTTGGCAATGCGGGCGCGCTCGCGTTCCAGCGCGCGCTGCTGTTGCACGCGCTCGAGTTTGCGCCGGGCCTTGCGCCGCTCGTAGAAGCCTATCGCCCCGCCTGAACCGCCCACCAGCAGAATCCCCCCCAGGATTTTGAACCACAACGTTTGCCAAAAATAGGGCCGCACCTCCAGCGCCAGGGTGGCGCCCTCCTCGTTCCACACACCATCGTTATTGCAGGCCAGCACGCGAAAGCGATACTCCCCTGGCGGAATGAAATTGTAAATCGCCAGGCGCTGGTTGCCGGCTTCAACCCACCCGGGATCAACCCCCTCCATGCGGTATTTGAATTGGACCTTATCCGGCGCGATGAAACTCAGTCCGGTGAAATGGATTTCAAGGTAGTGGCGCCCGGGCCCCATCTCTACCCGCGGAAGGCACGGGCGGTGCGGAGCGAACTTCGCGCCGTTCGCCGCCTCCGGCCGCCGGGATTCAACCGCAGGGCTGTGAACCTTGCCCTCCACGAGCACTTCCTCGATGACCACCGGAGGAGGCCAGGGATTAAAAGGAATATCTTTTGGTTTCACAGAAACGACGCCTTTGGCCGTGGTAAACCACAGGCTCCCATTCCGACTGCGCCAGCAACCCGGCTGGTAGCCGCCGGAACATTCCACGCTGGGCAACCCGTCGAACTTGCCATAGGTCACGAACGGCACAGATTTCGTTTCGCCGCGGGCAAACTGATCGAGATCTATCTTGCGGACGCGGGCGATGCCGGCTCGTGTCCCCAACCACAAATCTCCGCGCTGGGCTTCCAGGATCTGGCTCACATGCTCATTGGGCAAGCCGTCGCGCATCGTGTAGCGCACAAACTGGCCTTCTTCAAACCGCAGCAATCCGCCGCCGAGCGTGCCTATCCAGACCACGCCATCGTGGTCGGCCAGGAGCGCCCAGAAACGGGTGGCGCCAAACCGGTCTTGCGGCCGGTAAGTGACGAAACGCCCGCCCTTGAATTGCCGCAATTCTCCCTCGGCGGTACCGAACCACAAGGTGCCATCCTTGCCTTCGGTGATGGCATACACCAAGCCGGGCCCGAACCCCTCCTGAGCGGAAAAGGTCTTCAACGCGCCGTTCTCCCAGCAATAAAGCCCAAACTCATTCCCAATCCAGACGCGGCCGGCGCGATCCGCAAACAACGCGCGAACCACCGTTCCAATGGCGCTGGCTGGAAACGGCCGGCGCAGGCCATTGGTTTCCAACACCCAGGCGCCATTTAACACCGTGCCCAGCCAGACGCGGCCGGCGGCATCCAGGCAAACCGTTCCGTCGCGCCCCGACGTTGCTTCCACCGGCGGGACCAGGGTCGAAAACTGACCCTCCTGCCAGCGAAGAAAAACATCACCGGAAGTGCCAAACCACATGGCGCCTGCCGCATCCTCGCAAACCGACCGCGCCGCCCGCTCAGGCAGGCTCTCGCCAGGCCAGACCTGTTGGAAGGTGCGCCGCCGCAAGCGCACCAGTCCGCCGCCGGACAACCCGGCCCAAATGTTGCCTTCGCGATCCTGGAACCAGGACTCGACATGGTTGGCCGGCAGCCCCTCCTTGTGGGAAATGCGCGCCACCCGGCCGCTCCGATCCACGTGCCAGATGCCGTCGCTATAATGCACCACCCAGATGCCGCCTTGCGCGCCCCCATACATTTCCAACGGCTTGACCGCCGGCTGAAAATGCCCATCCCACGGTGCCGCGGCGGCCACCCAGGCCCGGCCTAAACACTTGCGCAGACGAGTCTCATCGCGCACCCACAACCCGCGGTCATCCGTGAACACCAGTTGACGCACAACTATTTCCGGCTCGCCATTGGTGGGGGTCATGTTGATAAACTGCCGCCCATCCCAAACGGCAATTTCCCGGTCGGTGCCCACCCAAATTCGCCCCTCCGCATCACGCGTCAGCGCATTGATGACCAGGCCGGCCAGGCCGCAGTTGGTTGGCATCCGGCTAAATTGCTGGTTCGCGAACACCCCCAGCCACGCATCTCGCGTGCGATACCAGATGCGGCCTTCGGGGTCTTCGCAAAACGCGGAGAGGCTGTCGCCATCCGGCGCTATGAACGTCTCCCAGCGATTCGTGCCGGATTGGGAACGGCCATGAAAAAGCCAGCCGCCGAAGCTGGAAATCATCACTTCGTTGCTTCGGCTGAAGATAAGCGAGTGGATCCAGGACAACGGCGTAGGCAGTTGTTGGCTTTCCAGGTGAAAGCTCCCCTGCCGGCGGGACAGCAAATGCCCGTCCACCATGCCGACCCACAGGGTTCCCCCGGGTCCACTAACAACTGCCGAACTTCGAGCGATTGCAGGGCTGCTGTGTTTCCGGGGTGAAAGGTGACGAAGCGAACCCCGTCAAAGCGAGCCAGTCCTCCCAGCTGTGTGCCAACCCACAAGTAGCCATCCGGGGTTTGCGCGATGCTCGTGACAGTGCTGTGCGGCAAGCCACTGTCAGTATCCCAAACATCAATCAGATACTCCGGTGAGCCCGGCAACTGGCCGGCAACGCTCAACGCCCCGTGGCCACAACACATCAGGGCACTGAATACGGCAGACAAAAGTTGGCCCCGGCTAAGCATGACTAGATCGCCAATACCATCAGAACGCGATGCTGGCAAGCAAACCTGCAGCGCATTTAGCTTAACCGCCAGGCCATTTATTCGGGAAGCAAGCCGGGCGGCGGGCAGGATTGGCGAACCGAATACAACGCGTTGGATACAGGAACTGGCGCGCGGAGATGGAGGTTTAAACTGGCGGGCGAGAACTTATGGCATTATAATAGTGGCAGCATGAAAATTGTTGTTGCTGGTGGAAGCGGATTGATCGGAACCAAATTGGTCAAGTTTTTCAGGGAGCAAGGCCATTCCGTAACACCTGTCTCGCGCAGGCAGGGAGTCAACGCCTTCACCGGGGAGGGGCTGGCGGCGGCGCTGGCCGGAGCGCAAGTGGTGGTGGACGTGCTGAATTTGCACTCGCCCGAGGACCAGGCGGTGATGGAATTTTTTACCACCACCACCCGCAACCTCCTGGCCGCGGAAGCCGGCGCCGGCGTTGCGCATCACGTGCTGCTCTCGGTCGTCGGCGTGGATCGCGTGCCGGACAACGGCCATTATCGGGCGAAGGTGGCGCAAGAACAGCTCGTCCAGGCCGCGCGAATTCCGTACACCATCGTCCGCGCAACGCAGTTCTTTGAGTTCATCAAGACGATTATTGATCTGGCCACGATCGGGGAAACGGTCCGGCTGCCCGCCGCGGGGATGCAACCCATCCTCGCGGACGAAGTGGTTGCCGTGCTGGCCGACATAGCATTGCAAGCGCCCCGGAACGGCATCGTGGAGTTGGCCGGCCCGGAACTGATCCGGCAGGACGAGTTGGCGCGTCGTTTTTTGAAAGCGACGAATGACGCCCGAAACGTGGTGACCGACCCCCGCGCCCGCTATTTCGGGGCCGTGCTGCAGGAACGCAGCCTGGTGCCCGGGCCAAACGCGCGCCTGGGGACGGCGCGCATAGACGATTGGCTCCGGCAGTTGCCGAAGGCTTCATAATCGCCGGGCGGTATTCCCTCGCTGCGCCCCGGAGAGGCCGTCAGATAACGCCCAACGAACAATGGGGCCGAAGCACCCTGCCCCTTTGAGGCGCACAACTCCCTCCGCTCGGGCTCGTACCACAACGCCCGAAAGCAACTCTACGTAACGGCATGGACCGCCCGGTGTCCTTTTATGCGCCAATCATGCGTTTTGAGTGCGAGTCGGGGCGAAAAAGCGGGAAAATCTGAAACTTTCAAGGAGGACGTGGAATTGGAGCGGGTGAAGGGAATCGAACCCTCATCTCAGGCTTGGGAAGCCCGCATTCTACCACTGAACCACACCCGCTTCAGTGACCAGGCTCATTTGTAGCATAACCCGCCGGGGCTGGCAAGGGTTGTTTGCGTCTTGCTGGCGCCTTATTGCGGCGGAGTCCGCGGGGCGCGGGGGGCGACGGCGGGCGTTTCCGGCGGGCGAAGTTCGGCGGCGCATTTTTGGATTTTTGCGATGGCCTCCGCCAGGCCGCGCTGCGCCAGCGGCGAGAACGTTTCGCCGATGCCAAGGTCCGCGACGGGAATGGTCAGCCACCAGGCTTCGGGCACGCGGCCATATACGTCCCGAGCCAGCGCCAGCAAGGTTGCCGGGCTCGCCGCGTGCGCCACGACTTGCGAACTGACCGCCGGTGCTAAGGGGCGCATCAGCACCTCGCGCGGCGCATCCACGGCCGCATCCACAAAGATCACCACGCCCGCCTGTGAAACCGCTTCCGCCAACTCCGGCGTCAACAGCGGGCAAACCAAGGCGCGCACTCCGGGAAGGGCCAGTGTGGCGATGGCTTCAGCCGCCCGAGGGCCCACCCCGTCGTCCCCGCGCAGCGTGTTGCCGTAGCCGATGACCAGCAGGCGCGTTGAGGGTTCCGATGATGGGGTTGTCATATTTCGCTTTGAGAGGATTGGAGAACCGCTGGCTGGCGAAAATTGCCGGTTGGCGATTCCGCAAAGCCCAGCCACCAGGCAATGCTCCGCTCCGGGGGCCAGCCAATGGCTGAACCGGGCGGCAACTGCGACAGGAAGAGTTGCTGAACCGCGGCAACACCGGTTGTCCGGGCGGGGCGGAACAACCTGGCCGCCGCGGGAGAACGGGCGGACAGATCGCTTGCGTTCTCCGTCACCACTGGTGCAGCCGGCCGAATCATCGCGCCTCTCCCAGCCGGGCTTTTTCCCGTGGCGGCTCTGCCGGGTCAAAACGAAGGACGCGCCCGCCCCCCGACGCCCAGCCGGGTTCAAACCGGGCATACGCAGGCGCAACAGCCTTCATCGCCGCCCCCGGCTTTCCGTCTCGGCAAAGCAGAAGGGTCCTTCTCCGTTCCGCGACCGCCGCCGCCAACTTCGCAAGCGGGTTCCCGGACTGGTGCGCATGGCTCATTCTCATAGTCCGGGCCCAGTCTGGGCCATCCCATCGCCCTGTCAACCGGAAGCTATTTTCCCCGGCCTTCGAGCTGCGCGACCAATTGGTCAAGTCCACTGAGATTATCCTGCAGGCGTGTTTGAGCGTCTTCGTCGGTGTGGTTGAGAAGGCCCAGCGGGCCCCGCCAGCCACTGTCGCGGATGATGCGCAGCAGCTTCAAATCCAGGTCCCCCTGCCCCAGCGGGATGATCTTCCGGCCGCGCTTCTCTCCGTCGCGGGTCATGCCGTTGAGGTTGAGCGCGAGCAGATGCGGTTTCATCTTCTGGAGCAGCTCGGGGAACCGGTCGAGATGGTCATGGCCGTGGTGCAGGTTATAGACGATGCCGACGTTGGTGACGCCCTGCGTTCGGAGATGTTCGATAATGGCGATCTGGTTCTCCGGTTCGCCAAACCAGGCGCCGTGGTTGTAGAGCGCGACCTGGGCGCTTATCCGGCTGGCGGCGAGGGCGATGGCCCGGATGCGGGCAGCCTCGGCTTCGACGCGCGCCTGCTGCTCGGCCGGATCCCGGGTCGGCTGGCCTCCGCCGCTGACCCAGAGTTGGACGTCGCGCAACTGGTGGCGCTGGAGCACCTCCAAAATCAACCGCGCTTCGTCGTTCAGCTCCCATGGAAACCACCAGGCCAGCAACCGGATGCCATGACGTTTGAGCGCCTCCATTTCGGCATCGAACGTCGGAATGTGCTGCGCGCGATAATCGTAGGCGAACAGCTTGAACCCCAGCCGCTCGAGCATCGCCGCCCGTTCTTCCGGTCCGCGCGCCCGGGCGTCGAACGGCACAATGCACCAGGCCGCCAGGTTCGTCCGGGCAAAGAGCTGATACTCGCCCGACCGGCCTGGGGGCGGCTCGGCGGCGCAGGACAGCAGCAGCACCAGTACCCCGCTCCCCAGCCAAAGGCGGAGAAGCGCGCCCCATGCCGCTTTCCTTCGTCGCCTCCCGGGAGCCAGACCTTTCAATCTCTCATGGCGCTCTTTTCGCTCACTCAGGGCACCGTTGGCGTTCTGCATCAGGCTTCAACCTCCCTCATTCCCGGCAGCAATAGCCGCCGCAGTGCTGCCCATACGCTGTGTACAAGGGGTGTACCAGGGATGCTCGTCAGATGCCCATACTTTTGCGCCTTGTTCTCCCGGGGTACATCCCGTGTACTCCCCTTGTACATGGCCTGATGCAAAGGGGGAGAAACCTTGGCGGCAGAGGCCGAGGGCTGGGGCTTGGCGGCGGGAGCCGGTGTTGTAACTATCGCTTTTAAAGGTACTTGCCGCTTTTCAACGGAGGGCGCCGGCGGGACGATAGCGCTGAACACGCTTTCGCGGGCTTTCCAGCCGTCTTTAGTTTGGCAGGTGGCGATAAAAACCTTCTGCCCGGGGGCGGGACGCCCAAACCGGGCGGTATACAGGTCTGTAATGTCGCGCTGGCTGTCGGCCGCCGGGCACAGCAGGCCGAGGTAATAGACTCGACGGGGCTTCATCCGACCGGCGCTGCACGGCGCCTGTCCAAATACCATAATGTCTTCGCTGGCCGGGCCAATGTTCAACCGCAGGCGCGTTCCCTTTTCCGGGTCGTGGTCAATTACCAGGTCGCTGACAGGGTTGGGGCCGAAGGTGACGGGAGCCGGGGGTTCGGAGACCGGCGGCAGGCCGATGCACTGCAAGGTGCTGTTGATCTGGACGTGGAATTGCTGGCCACTCAGGTACGAGTATTGGGCAAGCGAGGGATGGCTCGGGACGGCCTGGGCGGCAGCCACCCAGCGCAGGCGCTGGTCTTCGCTCAGCGCCACGCCCCAACTGCGGGAAGCGGAGCCGAAGATCGCGCGCATGCGGTTTTGGCGTTCCGTTTTGGGGTCTCGAGGGATCGTGCGGGTGCGGGCGCATTGTCCGAACCGGGAGGGATAAAACACCACCGAAGCAAGTTTTCCGGTGCGAGGGGAATCCATTATCTTCATAAACAATAACCTTTCTCATAACGGCCGGGAGCGCGGCGGATCTGCCAGCCCAACGTGAGCTTGCAGCCCGGGCCGCCCTGCCTCCACAGCCGCGGGGAAAGGGTTGCCGGAACGGGCATAGACCTCAAGCCCTTATTCATCGCGCATACCCTGGGCGCGCAAAGGCCCGCCGGCCACCGTCATCCCCCTGCTTGCCCGCGCCGGAACCGCGGGCCTCGCTTTACCTGCTGGCGCGGGATAACCGCCCCCGGGTGGCAGCGCCCACGGGAGGTTTCCCGATTACTCCCGGTCGGGTTTGGAAGGGGGAGCAAGGGCTCCCGCAGCCGCCGGGTTTTGCGGGACGCGATCCGCCTGGCCAACGGCCAAAGCCTGCAGAACCCAGGAGCCAATCCAGCGCCGGAGCAACCGCCGCCGCAGCTTGCCCCGGCCGGCGAACAGGGCCCAGGAACGGGCGCAGGCGGCGCGGTAATCCGCAAAGCGGCCCACCTTGTAGAGATCGCGCAGGTGCTCCCACACCTCGGCCTGTTCGAGGAGGCGGAAGTTGGCGCCCAACCGCTCCCGCACCCGGGGATTCGCCCGCAGGCTCTCCAGCATCAGCAAGCCCTGCGCGGCCGCCTTGCGATAATTCATGCGCGCCGAGCCGCGGACGGCGTGGAAGCGGTTCACCAGGGTGCCGCAGCACCGGAAGTCCAGGCTCGCCGCCAGGCGGATCAGCAGTTCCTTGTCCTCGCGATGGGTGAGGCGTTCGTGATACATGCCATGCTGCAGCATGTTGGGACGCGAGAGCAGAAATGCGTTGTTATGCACGAAGGGGTGGCGGATATACGCCAGCAACACGTCGCCCTCGGGAGCGGCCTGGCCCGCCCGGCGGGCTTCGTCCGCATCGGTCCCCAGGCTGGTAAAGCCATAGGCCACGCCGTTGAACGCGGGATCGCGCAGAAAAACGCCCAGCCGATCCCGCACCGAGTGCCGGGGCAACTCGTCGTCCGAGTCGAGCATACAAACGTACTCCGCGGTGGCCGCGCGAATCCCGGCGTTGCGAGCCGCTGACTTCTCCCCGTTTTGGGGCAGCACGATCCGGCGCACCCGCTCGCCAAACTGCGCGCGCACGTGGCCGGGGGTGCCATCGGTCGAGCCATCGTCCACGACGACGCACTCCGTAGCGGCATGAGATTGCGCCAGCACAGACTCGATCGCACGCGCCACCAGGGGCCAGCGGTTATAGGTGGGAATAATGACGGCGACGGTTGGGGTGGGCATGACGGTTCTCCGGCCTCAGCGGATGAGCGAAAACAGCGCGTCCAGGAACGCCTGGCGGGCGGCAGCGGCGCGCTCCTGAATGCCGTGGCGGACCAGGTCCAGCAGCGGGCGGGACGCCAGCCGTTCCGCCGTCTCCGCGGCCCGCCGCTCACGCCAGCGGCGACGGGTCAGTTCGCCAGCGTGGATGTAGAATTCGAGGGCCTCATTCATGGCATAAAAAACCCAACGCTTGTCGCGCCACGCTCCCACCACCCCGCAACTGACATCCATCTCCCGGCGGGACCAGGTTTCGCCGATGCAAATCGCCGGGATCCCCAGCCGCCAGGCGTTCACACAGACATGATAGGTGTCGCTGATCACGAAATCATACCGGCGAATACGGTCCAGGAGGTCCACCAGCGCGGGTGGCGCGGTGGATACCGGGCGCGCCAGTTCGGGGAACGCCCACCGGGAAGGCCATTTCGGAAACCGGGAGCTTCGCCAGGGCAGCCACTCCGCCCGCACTCCGCGCGCCCGGCAAACCGCGCGCGCAAACGCCAGCATCAACCGCTGCGGCACGACATTGCGGGAGAGGAAAAGGCCCGCCACGCCGCGGTCCGTTCCCGCGCGCGGGTCGGCGGCCCACTGCCGCGGGAGGCCGGCCAGACTTGCGTCTTCGAGCAACAGGGCGCAATCCACGCCCAAAAACGACTGGCTCCAGTCATTCCGCAGCCGGTTGATCAGCCGCGCCGAGAAGAGGTCGCGCATCCAGATCCCCCGGGTCTGCCGCGCCCAGCGGCGCAAGAGGTTTTCGTAGGCCGGGTCCAGGCGGTCGGCCGCGCAGTTAAAGATGAGGGTTCCGCCAAACGCCAGTGTCTGGTTCAGCATCCCGTCTGGCGAATCGGCCAGGAAGAAATGCTGATCCACGGCCGCGATCCCTTCCGCGAGCGTTGGCGTGATTCCCAGGGCAACCAACCGCCGGGCGAGTTGCTGGCGGTAGTGGGCCATGTGCAGAAAGTCGCCCCAGAAGATCACGGCGCGGCCGGCGGCCAACGCGGGAAGCCGGTTGCGGCAGGAGTGATAAGCAAACGGCAGCGCTTCGCGCGCGGCAAATTCCTGCTGCTGGCGGGGGGAGCGATGCCGATGCTGTTCGTCCGCGGTGAACAACTGGCAGAAGCGCACGTCCACGTCCGGAAAATGCCGCTGCCACAGGCCGTAGAACGCCAAATCCACCGAGCCCATGCCGGGGTTGGGCGTGGGCGGCGTCGCGCAAACAACATGAACCAATCCAGACATAAAGCTCGCTGCCAGTGCGGTTAGCGCGCGGCGGCCAAGCGGAGGGGCGGCGCCTAGGCCGCCGGGCTGGCCAGTTCCCAGCCCGCGCGATACTCCCGCGCCAGGCACTGGTTGGCTTCGGCGTCAGCGCCGATCTTCGCGGCGGCGGCGTCAAAGGCCAGCCGCCGTCCCCCCAACCGCAACGACACCGCGCCCAGATTGAACGCGTCCGAGATGGGCCCGGCAAGCAGAAAGTCGCCCACGGTGGCGGGGCCTCCCTTGCAGGCCGCCACCCATGCCGCCGCGGCGTCACGCCGGGTGGGCGGCCGCGCTTGCGCCTCCGCCGTTTCCCGCGCGTTCGCCGCCGCGCGAAACTCGCGCATCTTTTTCTCCGGGATGATTTTCGGCGCCTCGCCGCGGAAACCCGCGAGAATCTTCCCGCGGTCGCCCACAAACATCATCCCCTCGGACGGCAGCGCCTGGTTGTCGTGCTCCAACTCCTCCGGCGTGGGCGGGCGCAGCGAGCCGTCGTACCAAAACAGGTCGAGCGCGGGCCGGGCGCCCCGGGCGGCAAACTTGAACCGGATGGTGCAGGCCGCGGGAAAAGAGTAGTCGTTCCGGACTCGGACGGCCACCTGGTCCCGAACCGTGCAGACGTGGGTGGGGCATGATTCCACCCGGACCGGCGCCTCCAAGCCGAAGAGCTGGAACACCGGCCACAGGCTATAATGCCCCATGTCGGCCAGCGCCCCGCCGCCAAACTCGTACCATCCCCGGAAGACGGCGTGCGTATAGCAGGGATGGTACGGCCGGTCGCGCGACGGCCCCAGCCACAGCGGCCAGTCGAACCCGGCCGGCACCGGCGGCTGATCCGTCGGGATCGCGGAGTATTGGGGCCACACGGGGCGGTTAGACCAGTTATGAATCTCGCGCAAGGAGCCGATGGCGCCGCCATCAATCCAGCGCTTGATTTCCTGGATGTCCGCGCCGTCGCTGGCGGCGAGAAAATGCGTGGCCACCTTTGTCTTCCGGGCCCACTCGATCACCCACCGCGCCTCCAGCAGGCGGTTGGCCAGCGGTTTATGCATCATGACGTGCTTGCCCTGTTTCATCGCCGCAATCGCCACCGCCGCATGCAGGTGGTCGGGGGTCATCACCTTGACGGCATTCACATCCCGCTCCTGCGCCAGCAGCTCGCGAAAATCGGCGTAGGCTGTGCAGCCCCGGAACTTCTCCTCCGACCGCTGGCGGGCATAGACGGTTTCCACCACCTCCCGGGCCACTTCGCGCCCCCCGGGGATGCCCGGCTGGCCGCGCCGCCAATCCGGCTGGCGCAGCATCTCGGCGATCGCCGCGCGATGACCGTCCCGGGACCAGTCCAGGTAGTCGTGCCCGTCCTTGACCGGATCACACACGGCAACGATCTGAACCTCGGGCAAGGCGAACAGGCTTGGCAATTCCCGCAGCCCCTGCGTGCCGCAACCGATCAGGGCCAGGGTAATTTTTTCGCTGGGCGCCACAAACCCCGCGCCTCCCAGCACCCGCCGCGGCACAATCGTAAACGCCGCCGCCGCTGTCCCGCCCGTCACAATGAACTTCCGCCGGGAAACCCCGGGAGAACCGGATTGATGGCTCGTCTTGCCTGCTTTCACGGCCCAAGTCTGGCGCAAAACTTTCTGCCGCGCAATCCTTCCCGAACCGTCGGCACGCGCTTCCGTTCGGCCGCCCGGACTCCCCTGCCCCCGCCATATCCGCGCGGGATTGGCGCCTTAACAACGGCGGACGGCCAGGCGCCAGCCACGTCTCACCGGCAGGGAGCTTTCTTCCCGGCGAACGGATTACGATCCCGGGAGGGCAAAAGGGTATGGGCCGCGCTCAGCCACTCTCCGCCGAGCGCCGGGCATGATGCTATTCGGCGCGGGGCCTACTTCTTTTTGGGCGCGGGAGCCGGGGCAGTTGGAGCCGGAGAAGCCGGCGGCGAAACAGTCGCTCCCGTGGAGGTATCCACCTGCAAATTGTATTTGGTGAGCACCGGGGCAAAGTCCGGATGCGTGCGCCCGAATTCGATGATCTTCTTGACGAAATCATTCATGGCCGGGGCGCTGGTTTTCTGGTAGTCGGCGATCATTTTCGTGGCTTGCGGGCTTACGGCCGCCAGGTCTTTGCTCACGGTTCGCCATTGCCGCAGAAAATAGATATTGAGCGTCCCGCTAATCACAATGACCAGGATCAAGATGGATACCACCATGTGCTGCAGCGCGTCATACTGCGCCTGCAGGGGGTTGGCCTCGGCGGGGGAGGAGGGTTTATTGTCGAAGGAGTCCATAAGCGGCTACTTGGTTGCGGGTTTGGTTGCGGCCGGAGTCCCGGTTTTAGCCGGCTTCAGGCCGACGGATTCCAGGATGGGATCAATCGCGGGGTTTTTCTTGCTGTATTCCAGCGCGTCATTGGCCAGGGTGGCCATCACCGTCCGGTTGTTGTTAATTATGTTCAACTGCCCCTGCAGCGTCCGCAGTTGGCGGGTATTGGAAATATAAAGCCAGCACAACACGACCGAGGCGAGCGCGCTGACCAGCAGCACCCCCAGCAGCACCCTGGGCAAAGGATTGTTTTTCATATTTATGGCGCGACTCTAACGGTTTTTCCGGACTTGTCCATCCTGTTTTTTTACTTCAGAAGCCGCTTGATTTTGGTTGGGCGAAACGGCATGTTATCGTCCTTGGACAACCGGCAGCGGCCAAACGCGTGACGAACAGGCCGCGGGCCGGAGTCCGGAAAATACCTGGTTTACATTAAAGACTGTTTAGCGTGGCGAAGGAAGAACCGATTGAATTAAGCGGCTCAGTGACACAGGTGCTGCCCGGCACCATGTTCCGCGTGGCCTTGCCCAATGGCCACGAAGTGTTGGCGCATATTTCGGGGAAGATGCGCAAGAACTTCATCCGGATCAGCGTTGGCGACAAGGTCAACGTCGAAATGTCCCCCTACGACCTGGGCAAAGCGCGGATTACCTTCCGCCATAGCTGACCGCCGGCGCCAACGACGCCGGCCCTGCCCGCGCGCGGCTTTTGCCAAGTCCGGGGCGGATTTGGCTCGACATCCGCGCCGGAGCCAACATCTTCCCGGTCATGCGAATTTCATTTTTTGGCGCCACGCGCACCACGACCGGTTCGCTGTATCTCCTTGAATTAAATGGGCAACGGCTCCTGCTGGAGTGCGGCCTGTTCCAGGGGCGGCGCGGGGAATCCATCGAGCGCAACCGCACCTTCCCTTTCGACCCGAAAGCCATTAACGCGGTTGTCCTCAGCCATGCGCATGTTGATCATTGCGGCAACCTGCCCAACCTTTGCCGGCAGGGATTCGAGGGAAATATTTATTGCACCTTTGCCACCCGCGACCTGGCCAGCATCATGCTGGAGGATTCGGCGCAAATCCAACGGGATGACGCGGCGTTTGTATCCAGGAAACGCGCCAAGCGGGGCCTGCCGCCCGTCGAACCGCTGTACACCGCCCTGGATGCGGACCGGGCGGTTCGGCAGTTCGTCAGCGTGAACTACAACCGCCCGTTCCCGGTTTCCGACGGCGTCACGGTCACCTTCCACGATGCCGGCCATATTCTTGGCGCCGCGCAAGTGGCCTTCGACATCCGTGAAAACGGGCGCCAATACCGTTATCTTTTCAGCGGCGATATTGGGCGGGGCAATGACGATATTCTCCGGGATCCGGAGCGGGTGGAAGATGTGGACTACCTTCAGGTGGAAAGCACCTACGGGGCGCGCGAGCATGCGCCGAAACCCCGCGCCAACGCGGACGTCGAGCGGATGGTGCTGGAAACCCTCGGCCGGCAGGGCAAGGTTATCATTCCCTCATTCTCCGTGGGGCGGACCCAGCAGGTCGTCTATACGCTGCATCAGCTAACCCTGGCCGGGAAATTGCCCCGCGTTCCCATCTTCGTGGACAGCCCCCTGAGCGTGAATGCGACCGAAGTCTATCGGCTGCATCCCGAATGCTTCAACGAAGCCACTTACAAGTTCCTGCGCGAAAAGCAGAACCCGTTCGGGATGGAGAACCTGACTTATATCCGCGAGGTGGCCCATTCGATGAAGCTTAATGATCTGAAGGAGGCGGCGATCATTATCAGCGCCTCGGGCATGGCCGAAGCCGGGCGTATCCGCCATCATCTGGCCAACCACATCGGCAACCCGGTGAACTTGATTCTCTTCGTCGGTTATTGCGCCGAGCACACCCTGGGCGCGCAAATCCTGGCCGGCCGGAATCCTGTGAATATCTTCGGCGAACCGCACGAAGTCCGGGCCCGCATTGCCTCGATTGATTCTTTTTCCGGTCATGCCGACAAGCACGAACTGCGCCGCTACGTCGAGAATATCACGGGCGAAATCAAGCAGATTAGCGTCATTCACGGTGAAGAGGAGCAGGCCCTGGCTTTCGGCGAAACCCTGCGGCAAATGAAACCCCAAGCCCAGGTCCTCGTGCCCGAGTATCGGCAAGTGCAGGAGATTTGACTCCCGCTCCCCGCCGGCAAACGATTCCGTCGGCCCCGGCCCCGAGGCGACTCCGCCCCAACGCTTTTTAATCAGGCCGGCCAGGGACCGCGCGCGCGGGGGTGCATTTGCCAGATGTAGTCCGCTCCGGGACGGAACCCGGAAACAACGCGGCTAATCCTTGTGAGGGAGCAGGCAGGTTCTTTTCGGGATTCGTGGGTTTTATTTGGCGTCTTGCCGCCCGGTTGGCGATCTCCTACCTTTCGAGACGTTTTAATTATGTCAGCCAATTTTAGCACCGGCACGCCGGACTCCGTTCCGGCGCCGCTGCGACGGGAATTGTCCTTTGCGCTCATCGGCTGCGGCCGGGTGTCGGAAAACCACCTGGCGGCGCTCACCGCGGCGGAGGTTCCGGCCCGCCTGGTGGCTGTGGCTGACGTTGATCCATCCCGCGCCCGGCAGAAAGGAGCCAAGTATGGGGTTCCCGCCTACACGGACTTTTCGGTCATGCTGGCGGAGCATCCGGAGATTGAGGGCGTGGATATCGCCACGCCCACGGGTTATCATTCCGCGCATGTACAGGCGGTGGCGCGTTTCCAGAAGCATATCGTGGTGGAGAAACCGATGGCCCTGACCCTCGAGGACTGCGATGCGATGCTGGCGGCCTGCCGACAGAACGGGCGGCGGCTGTTTGTAGTGAAACAGAATCGTTTCAACCCCGCGGTGCAAGCCGCCCGGCGCGCTTTCACGGCCGGGCGTTTTGGCAATTTGGTGCTGGTCACCGTGCGCGTGCGGTGGCGCCGGGACCAGTCGTACTATGAAGCGGACGCCTGGCATGGCCGGTGGGCGTTGGACGGGGGGGTGATGTCGCAGCAGGCCAGTCATCATATTGACCTGCTGCAATGGTTTCTCGGCCCGATCGAGTCCGTCCAGTGCCAGGCGGCGAATCGCCTCTTGCGGTTGGAGGCGGAAGACACCGCCGTGGCTATCTTCAAGGCAGCGAGCGGCGCGCTGGGAATCCTGGAAGCCACGGTCGCCGCCCGCCCCCGGAACCTGGAAGGCTCCCTCAGCATTCTGGGCGAGAAAGGCACGGTGGTGATTGGCGGCGTGGCCGTAAACCAGATTCTCTGCTGGGAATTCACGGAGCCGCAACCGGGGGATGAGGTCATTCACCAGCAAGCATCGCAAGCCGTCCCCAACGTGTATGGCAACGGGCATGTTCCCTATCTCCGTGATGTCGCCGAGGCCATCCTCGATAACCGTCCGGGGCTCGTGGAAGGGAACGAAGGGCGCAAGAACGTGGAGATCCTCACGGCGCTCTACGAATCCGCAGCCGGAGATGGCGCGAAGCTAAGCCCCGGCTGCCCGATCGTGCGTTCACGGCTGGGCCGCGGTTAATCTAACTCCCGGCTTCACTTTCCCCCTCCCCGGCGGCGCGCGCTGTGAACATTCTACACCTGTTCAGCGACTGGAAATGGACCGGCCCCTCCGAGCCCGTGCTCAACATGTGCCGGGGCCTGCAGCAGTTGGGGCA
>Ga0255340_1003285_pt1 | contig 17276 bp, 15 predicted proteins | sample wastewater_treat_7_FD_192417 | JGI IMG/M metagenome (GOLD analysis project Ga0255340, IMG submission 192417) | Wastewater microbial communities from Lulu Island WWTP, Vancouver, Canada - plant10 | ecosystem: Engineered > WWTP > Wastewater > Unclassified | place: Canada: Vancouver, British... | reverse complement strand
CCGCGAAATCTATCGATCTCGGGGCTTCTCTCGACTTCGGACATCGTTTTTGCCTTTGCAGTATTCTACCATGACAAAATGATGAAAATCCAGAAAAATAAAAAAACATAAGACAAACCTGGAGCGAATGCAAGATCATAGAAACTTTTTCTAATTGCTTTTTATAAGTTCCGACATATAATCTCAGGATATGCATATCTTGCCCATGCCCATGATGCAAAAAAGTGCATTGCTTTTGATTTTCCTGTTTTCGTCTAACGCTCTTTTTGCATACGCCATCATTATAACACCAGATGCTTTTAATCGCATGATTGAAACCTCCTCGGGCATCTTGGACGAATACTATGAGTATTCAAAGGAAATTGAGAATCAAAAATATCGATTCGTATTCGATGAAACCTTACTAGGGACTCCGAACAAGGATTTTGTCGTACCCACGACCCTTGGTAATAGAAATATGGAGATTGGCGAATATAATGGTTGTTTTTCGTTGAGTTTCAAGATTGGGATTTGGCAACTAGGCTGTTTTGCAATCTCCAATGCTTTTGCAATTGCGAACAATTATCTCACTGATAGTTCAAATCAGGTTTTTTCATAGTGATACGATGTATGGAATAGAATTCAAGAATATTATGAAGAATTTCTCGATCAAGGCTGGCGGAATTTTTGAAGAATACCCATTTATAGAAACAAATGAATATGGAGAGAGCTTGTTTTCCTATGTATATAGTATTGGTAATACCCTAAGAGAATTGGTGCCGGCTTTTCACTATTTTCGCTTCAATGAGATAAAACAATTTGGTTTTGGGCATTATGAAATTGCGCCCACTGACTATAGTCAATTGAATTATGAATTTTTCCTCGATCTAGGTACAATAAGATTGGCCTATTGCACATTAGAGGCGTCTATCTATATTCCCTCAAGAAACCATGAAACAAATGCATTTAATGCTAAAATTGATGGAAGAATTTCGTATTCGAGGACTATTCTTGCAGAAGGAGTATGGGGATTCTGTGCCGCCATTAGCTTCAATAATATTCCTCTCCTTATTTGTCATGGCAACTTGTCTATAGGGTATAGCATGAATGACGATAAAGTCCTCATGCGGCTGCCAATTAAAGATCAGGGGATATTTGCAATAAGTCTCAAGCTATTCTAGGCTTTCGGAAAAGGGTGACCTGCTTTCCGAAAGCTGGATATGCACAATGAGGGCAATTGTGAACACCAAAGTCCACGAAACTTTTTCAGAAAAGTGGTCTTGACAAATGGGCTCGCTTAAATATTCCTAATCAAGTCATGCCAAGCACCTTTAATCTTGATCATATGAATCAATTCAGTACAAAGCCATTTCTTTTATCGCTATAACATTATGCTATCCAGATTAGCATGGATTTGCAAGATCAATCATTTGACAATATCTATGTAGTAGTTCCTGCATATTTTATCCCTGGCAATTTATTCATTTATGAGCTCCCAAAGCTTATCATAACTGTCCACCACGTCGTATTTAACATTTTCGCCGCTTATGGCGTGGAAATGTTCGCGGGCACAATGAGCCTTCGTTTTTTCGATTTCACGGAGTTCCAGTGTAGCCATGTCGCCCTTGGTTTCTGCAACAAAATAGATATGCTTTACGGTACCTTCGTAAAACGCAATTGCCCAGTCTGGGTTGTACTTGCCAACAGGAGTGGCGATATAGAAACTCTTTGGGAGTTTGACATAGACCGCTACTTCTTGGGCATGTGCTTCCAGTGCACTGGCGAACTTCTGCTCATTTTGAGAATCGTAGACGACGTAGTCATATAAATGGCGCTTTGCTTCCATGGCGTTAACACCCAATGTCGCCTTTTTCAATGCTGGTTCCGTAAATATATCGCTACCGTACACAGCGGTTAGCTTGTCATAGGTGATGTGTTCGATAATCACTGTGGCTTTTTGTTCATTGATGATTTTTGCCGCGCGAATGATGAACTCTTCGGGGTTATCGCTGAATTGATCGAAAACAACCCTTTGAATACCCGTTAGAATAGCAACCACAGCCTTTCGGGTTAGCCCTGTTTCCGCCACGATTTTGCCGACGAGGTCATAACGGACCGAATTGCCCGCTTTCATAACCGTGTAGGACATGGCTGGCGTCCGTGCTACTTCTGCGCGCACAAAGGCAGTACCTTCTACTAGTTGCGTCTTGGATTCTATCGTCTTTACCTGCTCGCCTTTTTCGACCTTGAAATAGACCTTTGAAACATGCAACCTGTCATTGAGTGCTGTAATGGCTTTGCTCACAAGTTCTTCTTCATCAAAATTGACGATGTAGTAGCTCTTCTGATTGATACGTGACCACAACTCCTGGAAAGCGCGACTGTTGAACTTGGATTCATCGAGCGTCACTTGCACAGTGTTGCTGCGAGCATTCTCTGGCTTGATCGCATTGGGATCGTAGACAGAATCCAGCACATTGATAACATCGGCAGCACGGTATGCGGCTTCCTGCGGTAATTCGATCTTGCCGTTTTTCTTGTCTTCAAAGAATTTCTCGGTTAATTCGCCGCGTTTAACATAACCATATTCGATAAGGCTTTCGTAGATAACAAGAGCGGTATCCTCACCGAAGTCATCGGTAAACAGTTTTGCTTCGACCTTGCGTGGACGGTCAGCAACTGCCTCGGCAATTTCGCTCTGCAAACCTTTGGCAAAGCTCTCGTAGCTTTCGTTGGCGACAACAGTTAGCACGTTGACAGTATGGATTTCTTCCCTGGGAAGCAGGTTTTCGTCCATACGCTCACCGTCTTGGTCGACACAAAGGCGTAAGCCACGCCCGACTTCCTGTCGTTTTCGTACTTCGGCATTGCTATATTTCAAAGTGCAAATCTGGAACACATTCGGATTGTCCCAGCCTTCACGCAACGCGGAATGGCTAAAGATAAAGCGTACGGGCTCTCTCCGGTCCAGGAGGCGTTCCTTGTCCTTCATGATGAGGTCGTAGGCATCGGCATCATCAGAAGTGCGCTCTCTTCTATTGCCCAAGGTACTGTCAATCATGCGCCCGCTTTTCTTATCGATAGAGAAATAACCAGCATGCGTCTGCTCAGCCGGAATGCTGCGAAGGTACTGAAGGTATGCGTCGGAATCCTTGAGTTGGATCTGCATACTGTGCGTAATGGCTTTATATTCTTCCTCGAACACCTTGGCATAAGGACCGCCAACTGCGTTGCCGTGCTCGTCATACTGTCTATACTTTGCAACTTCGTCGATAAAGAAGAGCGACAACACTTTGATGTTTTTTGAAAATAATTGTTGTTCCCGCTCAATATGAGAAATTATCGTCTCCCTTATTTGAATCCGGCGCAGCTGGTCTTCATTGAGAAACCCTATAACGTCGCCGGCATAGAGTTTTTTGCCGTTTGTGAACTCCACCGAGGAGTCTCGTCCGTCAATGTGCAGCACCGTATACCCATCTTTATATTCGTCGAGGCCACCGGAATTCTCAAAAAGTTTATAGCCTTCGCCGACGATTCTCGTCACTTTACGAGGGCCTGAAGCGCCTTTTACTTCGAATTCGATGGTCGCCGTCGGGTTGCCTTTTGAGAGGTTGATGCCTTGCACATAGACATAGCCTTCCGTGGCGATGCTTCCGGAGACGGATATGCCCTTTACCGCTATTTTTTTAACGAGCCTCTTATTATAGGCTTCCAGCGCATCGAGGCGATAAATCATGTTGTAGACGCTGTCTGGACGGTGTGTCGCCGAATAGCGGAGCGTAAACAAAGGGGTAAATTCTTTGAGCCGCTGCTTAGTGACCGCGCCTTCAACAGACTGTGGTTCATCGATGATCATGATTGGGTTTGTCTTAGCCAAAATGTCGATAGGACGCCTCGAACGGAATTCGTCGAGTTTCATGGTGATGCGTCGCGCATCCTTCCCACGTGCGTTAAAAGCCTGGCTATTGATAATCATGACGTTGATGGCACTGTCGGAGGCAAAGCGGTCAATCTCCGTAAGCTGCGCCGAGTTGTAAATGAAATAGCGAATTTTCTTGCCATAGTCCTCGGCAAAATGATCCTCGGTTATTTGGAACGATTTATAGACGCCTTCCCTGATGGCGACGCTTGGCACGACGATGATGAATTTGCTCCAGCCGTAGCGCTTATTGAGTTCGTACATCGTCTTTATGTAGGTGTAGGTTTTGCCTACGCCGGTTTCCATCTCGATGGTGAGGTTATAATGCCCCTCCAACTTCTCGGAAGGTTTGATTTGTCCTGCACGTTGAATAGCCTGGATATGTTGGAGTACTTCCTCGTCGGATACTGAGACAGGCGCGTTGCCAAAACCCGTAAAGTGCCATTCGTGTTGGAGGGCGAGCTGTCCAGGCTCCAGGTAGAGATCGGCCCCGGGATCGATCATGTATGACGGAGTACGGTAGGGTTGCCCGGCGAATACGTCGCACACGACATTTGCTGCCTCTGCCTGGAAAGCCTGATGTCTAAACTGTAGTTTCATGGAGCGTTCCCTGTGAGCAGTGCTCTTCCCTTGTCCGTCAAACGGTATTTTTGGAGACTGCTCTTCGGCTTATCCGGCACGGTTCTCTCGACAAATCCAGCGGCGATGAGTGGTTCGACGATGCGCTTAAAGGAGCGTGAGTCGCCTTTCATTCCGATTCCGGCAAAGATTTCTTTGCGAGAAAGGCTCTTATTCTCTAGTAATCTAAGAATTGCGTTCTGGGTGTCGGTCATTTCGACTTGGTGCTCGACTTGGTGCTCGACTTGGTGCTTTACTTGAAGCGTTATTGTATCGAGTATCGCAGAAAGCGTAAAATCAATAAATGCGCCGCAGTCGTTTTTCTCTCTGGCATACTCAATGGCCTCGTAGTATTGTGGCCGGTTTTCGTACAAGATCGATTCCATTGGTATCCAGGCAAAAATCGGATTCCATTTTGCAAGAAGAAGCGTTTGCCACAACCGGCCCATCCGTCCGTTGCCGTACTCAAAGGGGTGAATGGTTTCGATTTCATAGTGCATAATCGCGCTCTTCAGCACGGGATGAAGCTGTGATTCTCTAGCCCAGACAAAGAGATCCTGTACCAACTGAGGGACAAATTGAGGCCGCACCCCGATGTGAACGACAGTATCTCCGTCAAAGACACCGACATCTCCGCTCCGGAATCTACCAGACTCTTTCACAAGACCATTTGTCATAAGCCTATGTGCAGTAAGAAAGTCATTTATATTGTAAGGATCAAACGTCATAATTCTGTCATAGGCTTCGTAGGCATTTTTTACTTCTTTGATCTCCGCCTGCTTTCCTGCAACTACTTTTCCTTGCAATACAGCAGTTACCTCATCCAGCGAAAGCGAGTTACCTTCGATCGCGAGGGACGAATGGATCGTCCGCACGCGATTCTCCCTGTGGAGCCTTATGTCACGCTTGAAGTCGGTTCCAAGCTCGAGCCGCGTAGCGGCTTCCACTATTTTTGCGAGCAAATCCGCGGCTTTCTCGGTTATGGTATAAGGAGGTTTCTGAAACATCTGGATTACCTTCGCTCTTTTTGCATTCTATCATGGTAGCTTGGCGTTTTGTACCGGTTTCGGCGACTTGCTAAGCTATTCCTGGTTTAACCACTCACACAGTGTCTCAAGCTGCGCGGTTATTACTGACCAATCTTGATTCAGGTCGAGCGTTTTTACACCGATTCGATTGCCGCCAATCATGATGTCTTCATCAGGTGTAACTGCTTCGTCCGTCTTGGCATAGAGGAGAATGCCTGCCACATTGCCGCTTGGTCGTTTATCGCCGGATGAGCCTTTGTCGCTGTTCTTGACGTAGGCATAGATTTGGTACAGGTTGCCGGAAATAAAGGTCTGTCTGTCGTAGAGAGCATTGTACTGCATTGTGTGCCCGTAATACTTCGTGTCGATTATGAGCTTTTTCTGCCCCTTGTGCAGGGTCACATCCGACTTCATCATGGGCAGGTATCGACTTCGTGTATCGGACGCAATGTCCCAATCGATAAAAGATGCACTTGGCGACAATTCAGGATGATGCCGCACATAGTAGGACAGCACAAACTTCTCATAAAGACGGGACATCTGTTCATCCTGAATCCAGGTGTCGAGCTTTTGGCTACCAGTCTCAGTGGTTAAGAGTAGTCCTTTAACGACCAGACGGCAAATGCCCAATAACATTCGATACGATGCGTTGTTGCGGTGATACTTTAGCGCATCCCATCGAATGGACGGGGGCTCGATCTTGGTTACACCTGAAAAATACGGAAGCAGTCTACTGATAGATTCTCTATTCTCGAGTTTTACCTCTTTTTGCCGCAACAAGAAGACTAGGACGCTTTTTAAGGCTTGATTATGTGGAGAATCGGGCGAAAACTCGTCGAATGAGCAGACTAGTTTTCCCTGCAACTGTGTTTGTTGCTTGATGGTCTGGGCAAGGTTCACTTGGCCGCGCAGCCCGACAAGCGCTTCCTGCTCCTCGATATAGTCCCTGTTGAGCCCGCGCTTTACCTGGGCTCTGACTCCCTGAATAAGGATAGCGGCAAAAAGGTCATAAATATTGTCGAAGTCCTCCGTTGCAATGTTCTCGAACCCAGCTTCGTGAAGCGTTTGAAAGGCGTAGGAGAGCATGTAGTAGATATTCTTTACCTTGATGTTAGCCATTGATTGCATTCTGTAACCGCTCTGTCCACGCTTGGATCTTGGTAGGTTCATCGAACCAGTATTCATTCAGAAGAGGCAGCAGCTCGTATTCGACGACATCATGCAGCCACGCATCATCGATCATATCACTCGAGCATAAATAGCTGTGCCCGATTCGAAAGCCGATACCAAGCGATGGATCCTTTGCGATATCTTCATTAAGCCCATTTATCGCATTCACAAGTTTTTCGAATTTGGGGTTTTGAAGCCTGTCTTGATATTTCTTAAAGGCCTCCGAGTTGAACGCAGGTTCCATATCGAAGAAGGCGAAACGGCGCCGGAGGGCGTAGTCGATCATTGCAAGGCTTCGATCTGCTGTGTTCATCATCCCGATGATGTGGACATTGGCAGGAACGTATAATAGCTCTTCCTTGTAAAGAAGGCGAACTGCGTATTCTTTTCCTCGTTTGTCGCTCTCGATGAGCATGAGGAGTTCGCCAAAGATCTTGCTGAGATTGCCGCGGTTTATTTCGTCTATGATGAAAAAATAAGGCCTTTGGCCATCGGAATCCGCCTTTTTACAAAACCTGTAGAAAGGCCCTTCAACAAGGTTAAAACCACTTCCGTTGGGACGATAGCCCATTATAAAATCTTCGTAGCTATAGCTTTGGTGAAACTGAATTACTTGGACTCGACCAGTGTCCTTTTGCCCCATAATAGAAAAGGCCAATCGCTGTGCCACAAAGGTTTTTCCGACGCCTGGCGCTCCTTGAAGGATGATATTCTTTTTTCGGAGCACGAGGCCTTTTAAGTTGGCATATTGCTCCTGACTCATATAAACTTCGTTTAGGAAGTCCGATTCAGAGTAGGGTGCGACCGACTGAAGAGACTCAGAACCCAACAAATTCCCCGATGCGCTCAACGCCGCGTCAACGGACATTGGCTTATAGGTACCATTGATAATGCTTTCAATAACTGCCGCCTGTTCCTCTGTGACACTGAAGTTTGTCCCTCTTGAGAACCGCAAAATCTCCAGTTCTTTCGTATGCTCATCCGCAAGTAGCGTGTTGCGTGTCACTTTGTTATTAGTCAGCTTTCTTTCAACTCGAATGTCTACCGCTAAATATGGCTCAGTTTTTAATGGCCCCCCACGAGCATACGGATCGTTTAGGTTTGGCTGTTTCGTTTCAGGATCGCAGAGAATGATCCCCGAAGCGATAATCCCGCTATCCGGCCCAGATTGCCAAATATATGCCTTGTCGCCTTTTCTTATTTGGTTTTCGTACTGAGTTACGGCCCACGTCATTTTGTCAAGATTCTCAACTGCGTCCACGACATCGTAGCGTTTTGGGTTCCCTTGAAAGATCCATGTCTTAGGATTTGACTTCAAGCCTGCGTTGCCGACTGCTTTTTCACTCCATTCCGAAGCAAGGTTTGGATGTTTTGCATCGAGGAAAGCTTTGAGGAGTTTAAGCTCGGCTAAATACCGATCTGCCCTTTCCTCAGCATTTGCAGCTTCATTGGAATTTTTAAGAAAGTCTCTGATCTTGTCGCGCACCGCTACGAGTGCATTTTCGCTGGTAAGACTTGCCCAAAAGTCCACACCAACGTTGTTATTGAGAGCGAAAAAGGCATCAGAAGCGTAGGTGGAGACCGTGCTGTCGTTCCAGTCACGGTTTTCTTTTCTCAGATCGCTTAGATAGTTCTTAAATTCCCTTTTTAGTTTTCTTAATTCTTCGACTTCAATAAAATCGCTCACGCTCCGATTCCTCCGGGCATAAAATTGATGCCCTTATTATTTGCAGAAAAGAAGTAGTCAACAGCTTTCGTAAAAACTCCCCTGCCATCGATTTGGTCATAGCCGAATAGGTCCGTAAAATAGTTCTTGCCATCAGCAGCAGTTAACTTCAGTTGGTTAGCACGGCTAACCAGCTGGCTGTTCTCTTTTTTGAGTTTTGCCTTTAGGTACTTCCAATAATTTCGGTTCTTGGTGTAATTTTCTTCGCCGCGTAGAACACCAACTATGTCGAGGACAGAGAACAACCATCTGGAGTTTTGGTCGTCCCAAACGGCGCGAACTTCCTTATCGTCGTAAAACCGAATGGAAATCTTGCTCATTTACAATACCTTGACTGTCGTATTCGGCGCGAGCAACTTGAATATTTCAAAGACGTTGATTTTTTCTGGCGAGCTTGTGAACGACGAGTCACGGAACACGGCGCGCAGGGGCTGGCGGCTTGCAATCTCGCGCACGGCCTTTTCGCTGATATGCTCGTCAAAGCACGCGACAAGATCGCCGTTGTTGTAAGTGTGTACTGTAAAGCCATCGATCGTTTCGTGCGTGTGGGGCATAGAAAGTGGTAAGCCCCAGTCGAGCAAACAGGCAAATAGCAAGTCCAAATCGGTGCGGTCGCTCTTGATATTGTCTTCCATCTGGCCAAGCATGTCCTGTGTGTAGTCACCGGCCGCGTAATACACGTCGTTCATATTTGAATCATCGACTTTGAGGACGCGGAAGCCGATATCGAGGTCCTGCCCGTTCAATCCTGCTTCGGCTTTGATCTTTTTCCCAGCGCGGCGGATTCGCTCTTTGCCAATTTCGCAGATATTTTTGTAACCGGCTTTAGCAGCCTCCGTTCCTTGGGCACAAACTTCCGGCAATTGTACCATGATGAATTTGCGTTTGCCGCCATCTTCTGCGTTGAGCTGCATAACGGCGTGAGCCGTTGTGGCGGAGCCGGAGAAGAAGTCGAGGACAATGTCGTTATCACGCACACCAGAGACAGTGATAATCTTTTTCAATAGACTAATAGGTTTGGGGTTGTCAAAGGCCTTGATGCCAATGACAGCTTTTAGGTCAATTGTACCTTTTTTGTTGCCTTCAACATCAGTCCAGAGATTTGATACTTGTTTTGTTCTACCTTCAAGGTAGTATTTTACATATGGCATTAACTCACCACTTTGTGAGGCCTGCCAAACAATCATGTCATTTCTTAAAAACTCCTCATAGGTGGAGTAGCCAAATCTCCACCGACTTTCATATCCAGTTGGTCCCACAGGGAAAATCTCTTTACCTTCGGGTGATATAACTGGATAATACATATTAGGACGGTCTGCCCGTCTATCAGCATTCCCAGTCTTACGGAGCTGAAGGATAGAGTATTTCCCTTTGCCATCCTCTAAGCTAAATCGTCTTGCATCATTTTCACTTAATGTGATTCCTTCCAACGCAAAAGCAGGTGATTTCTTGTATATGAGCAAATAATCAAGTGAAGACCCAATTTTGTTAGCATCTTGTCCGGTTGTTGTTCCAGTCGCCCTACTTACACATCCAAAGTAGTTCGCTTCTCCAAATACCTCATCGCACATTTTTCTTAGGTTATGACATTCATTATCATCAATGCTTATAAAAATTACACCGTCGGATGAGAGCAGATTTCTCGCCAACACTAACCTTGGGTACATCATGCTGCACCAGTCAGAATGAAAGCGTCCATTGCTTTTGTTGTTGCGGAATAGCCGAACTCCTTCCTCGTTGTAAACGCCCGCCTCTTCATCATATTCTTCTTTGTTCTTGGCAAAGTCGTCCTTGTATATGAAGTCATTGCCCGTATTGTAGGGCGGATCGATATAGATCATTTTGATCTTGCCGAGGTAACTCTCCTGCAAGAGTTTTAATACTTCAAGGTTGTCGCCTTCTATGTAGAGGTTCTCGGTGGTGTCCCAGTCGCGGCTGCCGCTGCTACAATAGGGCTTACCTGCGCTGTCGGAACCAGTTGGCGTCGTCTCATCCTGAACAACGGGCCGTAAGGTTTTGCGAATTGGCCGGCCAGCTTCGGCTATGGCAGCGCGCTTGCCTACCCAGGTAAATTCATAGGCTTCGTCTTTGGAAATCTCGTCGCCGAGCATGGTGCGAAGAAGATCAAAATTGACTTTCCCCTCGGAGACGACTCCAGGGAAGAGTTCTGCAATCTTTGCCACATTTTCGGCAGTGATGTTTGGGGTTTCGAATTTCATTTTGTCCATATTCATTCAGATGCAACTCCTACTATTTGCGTTTTTTGAGTCTAGCTTTTCTACAATCAAAGTCCTTGTTTATCAGTTCCACGGTGTGGTAAGTTGTCAGTTAATAGCCTTGTGATATCCTGTACTTGTTGTTGCAGTCTTTCTAGGGTAGAAGGAATCTGATTTGCCGAGGCAGTCCTAACAACTTCAACAAGGTCGTGGGTCACACTCAAGAGTCCAGAAATATCTTCTTTTTGGTTGAATATCAGTGCAAGGGATTGTACTATGTCAGAAATCGTCGAAAGCTCTTGTGCCTGCATGGTAGACTTTATGGCTGCGCTGACAGTTGGCGTGTTTTTCAGTTGCTCGATTTTTTTCTTTTGAAGTAGTCTATCTATTGCGCTGTCGAGTTCCTTGTTTACCTTATCGAACAAATATCGCGCTTTTTCAAATTGTTCCTTGTCGATGTTATGAGCATGCATAACATCGTTCCGATAAGTCTGCACATCTCTAAACCTACTTCTTAGTGTTGGTACGTCTTCCTTAAGAAGGATAGTGTCCCAAAGAGCATGCTCTTCAACGGAATCCAAATATAACTTAATCTCATCTTTGGTATATTTGCTCCTTCCATTGAATTGACTCTTGACTTCAGCGTTTATTCGTTTCTTCATGTCTAGTATGAAGTTCTGGTCAATGAAAAGCAAATCGAAGATTTCGCTGAAGTCCTTCTCCTCAAGCTGTTTGACGTTTTCTTTTGCATTTTCATTGTCAGAGATAGAAGCCGCCAAATAAAGTAGTTTTCTCAGCTTTCGCTCAAGTTCGTTGACCAACGGGAATAGAATACAGTTGTAATACTCTGAACTTTCACAGGACAACACGAGAGGCGAATACTGCATGACAGTCGCATGTACCTCGGATAGCTTATTTGCGCCGTCTTCATTTTTATTGGCAACCGAATAAGAGATGATCCAAAGTGGAGTCTTATCTATATCAGAAACCTCGACTGAGATACCGTCCGGTCTATATGCACCAACCATGGCCCGATGTTCATCGGACAGAAACAGATATTCATTTGTCATCTCAATCCCTCCAACTTTGCTCGTAGCCTCTTCAATTCACTATTCAATTCTACCTGGCGGTTGAACTGCTTTTCGTGCAGGATTTTCTTTTCAAGGGCCGCTATTTCGCGCTCGAGCTTTTGTCGCTCTTTATCGCGGTCTACGGCTTCGGCAAGGTCACCTTCGGAGTCCAGCCGGCCACCTGCTATGTGCCGAACAAGATTCTCGTACACGTAATCCAGATTAAGCCCTTCTAGCCTGATCGTAAAGTCGTCTAATGCAAACCAGGCAGTATTATAGAACGTGCCCGAAGCCTCGATCCACGCCTGTGCCTCGCCCGAAAAAGTCGGAATGAAGAGAATCTTGTACGGTATGGCCTGAGCTATGGCGGACAACACACGCTTATCTACTGACTTTTGTCGAAGCTGAACCTCAAAAACCTCGATCTCCTCGATGGTTTCTCCAGAGCTAAAGCCTAACGTGCTCTCGGCCAATTTGTTGCGCCAGATTATCGACCCTATATGGTCTTTTATCGAATTGCGTACCTGGGGCGTCAGATTTGCGTTGAGGTAGAGTTTCTCCTTTGGTATGCGACGGTCGACCTGCGTGCTTTGAGGGAGCCCTAACATTTATTTTACCACCAGGAAACAAATAAGCTCAAAATCATCAAGTCCGCCAATTCTGTTGGTCAGCGCCGAAGTGCCACCTGGCCTGAATAAGCTGTCAATGTCGCTCTCGTTTTTTACCTCGATGATGGAATTTATCGCATCGGTGAGCAAAGATGAGATCGTACGCATATCCCGCCCGTCTTTTGTCTCGCTGTTAAAGGGCCTGCATACGTCCATGACAGGCTCCGTTTTACCCTTGCACAGAATTCTGACCTTATCCAACAGTTCCTTGGGCGACAAGTGATTGCAAACGATATCGCCATTTTCTGCAACATAGACCATATAGAAAGGATGCAAACGGTTTTGCTTATCGATATTCACGCTGTTGTTGCGGTTTTTCAAGACGAAGATAGCACCAGGCGGGCAGTCCTGCGAGGCAGGTACGACTGCGTGGAGGCCGAACGGCACCCTATCCATGTCGCCATTTTGCTTTACATAATCCAGGAGATCGAGCCTAAACTCATTGAGGCCTAAGTCCATAATCGAGACGCCGGATTGCATGTCTTCTATATCGACGACTTCTTCTTGGAGCTGCTTTAATTGCGCCTTGCGGTATTCAAGGTCTCCCTTTTCCTCTGTATTGATAAGATCGTCGTCTCCGCTCGCGGTCATGACTGAGATGCGCATTTTTGTCTCAACGCGGCTCTTAAGGGACAGGTATTCATCGAGGTCAAGATCTGGCCAGAAGTTGACAAGCTGAATGACAGAATTGTGGCTGCCAATACGGTCGATTCGTCCAAAGCGCTGGATAATCCGCACTGGATTCCAGTGGATATCGTAGTTGACGCAGTAGTCGCAGTCCTGCAGGTTTTGGCCTTCCGAAATGCAGTCTGTGGCAATGAGCACAGAAATATCGGAGTTGTTGTCGGGCATGAGCAAGGCTTTGTCTTTGGAGAGAGGAGAAAACAAGGTGAGTATTTCGTTCATGGAGGCGCGCTGACCTTTGATTGTACTCCTGCCTTCCACACCTCCTGTCACCATCGCAGTGTCTAGGCCAAAGCGCGACTTTACGAATTTGCTCACATGGAGGTAGAGATATTCGACCGTATCCGAAAAGGCCGAAAAGATAAGAATCTTGCGGTTGTTATCGTTTATCGGATTTGTCACCTTTTTCTGAACAAGCTCCAGGAGGGTTTGCAGTTTTGTGTCGTGTTCCGGGGTAATGTCGTCGACAAGCGATTTGAGTAGGTCGAGGGTTTCTTCATCGTCATGAAGTTTGGTTCGCCACGTTTGGTAGTCCATGTCGGCAAGGTCAATTTTGATGTTGTGTTCTATGGTAAAATAATCGGTATTGTGGTCGTCGTCGTCGAAGTCTACGTCGTCGTCGGTCAATTCTTGTGCGTTAATGATAGGCTCGCCCCCTTCTATATAGGCGTCTATCTCCGCGATGGTGTCTTTGATCAGCTTCTGTACTCGCCCAAGAGTGAGCCTAAATGATGCCACAGAACTCTCGAGCCGTTTGAGCAAATTAATACTCATCAAGCGGCGTATGCCCATTTCTCGTCCGGCGCGGTTAATATTCAGCGATGTGTCCACGTATTTATCAATCTTACTAGGAAAGACAAAATCTGTGGGAATGTACACCGCAAGATTGAGTTGCATGAGCTCGTCATAGATTTCGCGGTAACTGATTGCATTGTCTAAGTCGCTTAAATGTGGCTGCAACGATATCGGTTTTAGCCGTTCCGGGAACGAGCCGATTTTGTCCATGTTGTAGTATTTTTCTATGTGCTTCCGGGACCGCGCTATGGTTACGCTGTCAAGTAATTTGAAAAAATCAAAATCCAAAGACTTGAGGAGCGCTTCCGTGGTACGCTTGCCTTCTTCAAGTTTGCTCCATTGATTAAAGGTAGTTTGCGCGTTCTTGAATATCTCGTCGATGGGATGTGTAGTGCCAAGCTTGGCGTTTATTAGATTCGAGTCACCTTCGTAGGCGAGCTCCAATTGGTTGCGCAGATCGACAAAGCGGTTGTTCACCGGCGTAGCGGAGAGCATCAGGACTTTTGTTTTAACCCCTGAGCGAATGACGCGATTCATTAGGCGCAGGTATCGATTCTCACGACGATCTTCGCCATAGACTTCGCCGCCATTTCTGAAATTGTGCGATTCATCAATAACGACAAGGTCGTAATTGCCCCAGTTCAATCTGCTCAAATCGATACCATTCGATTCTCCATAGTCCCGGGACAAATCGGTGTGGTACAGAACGTCGTAACGCAGGCGGTCTGCTGGGATTGGATTATTGACATAATTTCCCTTAAAGGTGTTCCAGTTATTCGAAAGTTTTTTGGGGCATAGCACGAGCACGGAACGGTTTCGATTTTCGTAGTATTTGATAACTGCAAGCGCCGTAAAGGTTTTTCCAAGGCCGATGCTATCCGCAAGGATGCATCCGTTAAAGGTTTCCAACTTGTTGATGATGGCAAGCGCCGCGTCTTTCTGAAAGTCGTAGAGCATGTTCCAGATTCTGCTGTCCCGAAAGCCTGTTGCCTCGTTAGGCAGAACATCCTCGGAGATATTTTCAAGGAATTCATTGAAGATGTTGTATATTGCAACGAAGTAGATGAATTCCGGCGCATTTTCGTCGTAGGCGGCGGTAATCCCATCGATGACTTGGTCGGTTACGTCTTGCAGGAGCGTTTTGTCGTTCCATAGTTGGTCGAACATATGGAGGTACTGCTCGGAGAGAGGTGCGTAAATCTTATTGACGGGGTTGATGATGTTGTTTCCGCGTTCGCAGCCAATATCGGCAGTGGTAAAGCCCTGGAGGGGAGTGTACGTTATTGGTTCGTCGCCAACGATATTCATAAAACTGCTGATATTGCCACCTGTGAGGTTAGAGCGAAAGTGGACTTTTGCGCGAATCCAATCGGCGCATTCGCGCGCAATCGCTTTTTGTGTGAGTTCGTTGCGGAGTTTTACCTCGAATTCAGTGCCGTAAAGCGAGCGTTCGCGCTCGAGGCGCGGGATGTAGAACTCCCGTTTGTCTTTGGGAGCTTTTTCCTTGAGAAAGGTTGGCGAGGTAAAAATAAAGCGCAGCTCGGCAATGTCGTCGAATTGCTTTTTGAGGACCTGGTAAGCGTAAATGGAAAAGCACGCTGCTGCCACGGATAGCTTGTCGCCCTTCTTGACGGTTTTCGCCAAATCGTCTTTTACTGTTCTACTCGCGTTGTCGAGCATTTCCGGCATGTGCATACGTTTGGATCCTTCGCCTTTTCCTATCGCCTGTCCTCGGCTCTTTCTAAGCCTCGAGCGCACAAATCGCATCAATGATCAGCATTCCTCTATTCCCTTCTGCAGCATCTCCAGGAGATTATTATCTTAGTGCTTCTTTTTAGTTTCTTCTTTTATCGACTTATCATAGCATCTATTCTATTATTTTACAACGCGTTAGTGGGCTTTGTGGGTCCATAGTTGCAATAAAACGGGAAATCAGGCTTCAAGATAATAATTCTTCATATATCGTGCCATGAGCGCCATCCGTTGCGCGAGAAATTTTTCATAATCATCAAATTCCATATCCAAAACAGACTCAGGGATATAGTTCATTGAAAGATTCTCTTTGAGCTCCTGCAAAGAGGAGATATCGATCCCAACTTTTTTCCTCCATTTACCATTTCATTCTTGAGTATCGGAAAATACTCGCGCGATGTTTTTTCTATTATTATGATAATTTCAATTTGCATATAGACATATTGCCTTTTTCTTGACCCGCGCTGCCATAAAAAACCCTAGAGAGGACTTGTCACAAAGGAAATCTCGAGCCCCTGTGCAATGGTGACATCCCAAAAAGTATCAGTACGCAGCATTGCCTCTGCATTCTGCATAAGCATGTCCATCCCATTTGCTTTGAGCGCCCTAATATCTGCATCAAATGCTGAGTCGGGAGCGCCTCCGCTATATCGGCCAGTGTTAAGCGACATTACAAACCACCTTAGGACGACCCTCTATTTTGCTCATCCCTACTGCTGGGAAGAGCGAGTGACTAGTGAGAACCACAACGGCATTATTCGAAGATTCCTGCCCAAAGGCACCAATTTCAGCCTTATTAGCGATAAGGGCGCTAGGAATTATCGTATCGAAATTGCAATTTCAAAACATGTCAAGGTTGATTATCATTTCGAAGTCGGATTCAATGAGATAACAGGGTATCCAATTACTTCAAAAGAGGTGAAAGACAATATTCTTGTAAAAGAGAGACAAGCTGTTAAGGCTGGAGATCCAATTGGCATTATTCCTTACTATGAGGATGGTAGCCATGTTCATTTTAGTATTCATGACGAAAAATATGGTGGCGAGACACCAGACATGCCAAGCCCGCTTACCTACTTCGAGTCTTCGGTGGCAGAGAAACTAGAGGCCATGAATGTTCTATGGTGAATTGAGTGTCTTCCTTAGAAAATGAAGGATTAATGTAGGGCTGCCGCTTTATGGACAAATTTTATAGAAACTCGTTTCATGGCAGCCCTTCTTTGCCAATTTACTTATCTGCCCCAAGCCGAAGATTCCACAGTGAGTTTTGTCATCGATTCTAATGTGCTCTCTGTGAGTTCAATTGCCTCTTGCCAATGTTGCATCGAGAAAGCGTCGAGTAGCATTTGAGCATCCATCGATTTTCCCGCTGCTTTAAGATTCATGTACTGTTTCTCCATTTCGGGCATTTCTTCAAAAAGAGTTGCTTCATAAGGGTCAAATATTTTCCTTATACCATCGTGATACGTCTTATAGCATCCAAATGATATTTTGGATATTTGAAGGAACTTTGAACCTACATCTGGGGTAGAATATCTTGAATCCACTGCGGACGCCCCTACATAGAAAGGCACAAAAAGGCTATCACATGGCTGACAATATGCATGGAGCATTACACCAAGCTCATTCTCAACATCAGGTCGGGCGACCA
>Ga0255340_1003270_pt1 | contig 17315 bp, 14 predicted proteins | sample wastewater_treat_7_FD_192417 | JGI IMG/M metagenome (GOLD analysis project Ga0255340, IMG submission 192417) | Wastewater microbial communities from Lulu Island WWTP, Vancouver, Canada - plant10 | ecosystem: Engineered > WWTP > Wastewater > Unclassified | place: Canada: Vancouver, British... | reverse complement strand
TGTCAACCCTCCCTTCGCACTAGCAGTAATATTATACTACAACATCCAAATTATTTCAAGTTATTTTTATATTTTTCAATTACTTTAATAAGCTTATTAGCTAGTTTTAAATAGTTACTGGCAATCTTCTTAAAATCAAGTTTTAACTCTTTACTCATCCCAACAACTTCTTTAAAATATGCTACATTGTACCATTGTAATGCTTGAAAACAACGCCAAGCATAAAACCTGAAATACTTATCATCATCTATTCTTTCACCATAATAAACTTTAAGTAAATCTAAACCATCTTCAAGCTCAATGTTTCCAAAACAAGCTAAATCATATATCGGATCAATATTCCCCGAAAACTCAAAATCAACTACTTTTAAACCTCTTGAAGTAATAATAAAGTTAGAAGGTTGAGCATCACCATGGGCAATAACCTTCTTTTGTTTATCTAAATATGGTTTATATTCTAAAAATTTAGCCTTTGTTTTTAAATATTTAGAATCTAAACTATGACCTAAATCTAAAACTAAATTCTCATACTGTTCTAACCTTCCAAAAGGATTATAATCATTTACTGCTTTAAGTCTAGATGTATGAATCTTCTTTAAAAGCATCGCAATATCTTCTAAAGGATAACTAGATCTATCAACTAAATTTAAACTCTTTCCATCTAAATATTTACTTACCTTTATTCCATCTTCACAGTTAAAATAAACAGTTTCATTAGTTACATTTAATGATTCAAAAATCTTTAAATTTTTTTGTTCAACATACCTATCTACAAAATGATAAGCATTAGGCCCAGGTAATCTAAATGTATAAGGTTTATCATGAACCAAGATGACATAAGTCATATTGCTCATTCCCCCTAACAATCTTTCTAAAACCTTCACATTATCAGTTACAAAAATCTTTTTAGCTTCGTTTATTATTTTATCTACCATCAATAATCCTCCAAAAAACTAGCCATTAAAGATAAAGCTCTACTTCTGTGACTAAGCTGATTCTTTATTTCACCTAGCTCAGCTAAAGTCTTCTTATATTCCTTTAAATAGAAAATAGGGTCATAACCAAATCCGCCTGTACCCTTTTTTTCTAAAATGATTTCTCCTTCTAAAATCCCTTTAAAAAAGTATTCTTGATCATCAATAATAAGACAAATTGAAGCTTCAAAATAAGCTGATCTATCTTTACCATCAATCATCTTCCAAATTTCCTTAATGTTTTCTTCATCATTATTCTTGACTCTTTTAGAATTAACACCAGGAAATAAATTTAAGCCTCTGCAACACAAACCAGAATCATCAGAAAATGTTGGGATTTTATACTTATCATAATAATATTTAGCTTTTAAAAATGCATTTTCTTTAAAAGTCTTACCCACTTCATCAACTTCATCAAAATCATTTAAGTCTTTTAAACTAATAATTTCTATTTTCTTTAAAATCTTCTTAGCTTCATTAACTTTATTTTGATTGTGGGTTGCAAATAATAATCTCATACTAAAGTTGCACTCTTAGAAATTAGTAAAGAAATAATACTATCACTTGCATAGTCAATTGCATAAGAAAAAATCGCCCTATGCTTATTGTCTAAGAAGTTCACATTAGCTCCTGCTTCTACTAATATCTCTACAAGTTCATAATTGTTTTTTAAAATAGCACGATATAAATAACTTCTACCATAATAGATTTCATTTACATCAGAACCTTTTTCAATTAAAAACTTAATAATACTTAAAGCCTCTACATAAACTGCTATCAATAAAGCTGATTGATTAGCATCATCAACTACATCAATATTAGCTCCTTTACTATACAAAAACTTCACAGCCTTTAAATTGCCATTAATAATTGCATAATAAATTGGTCTTTTCCCAAAATGATCATAATCATTTACATTCTCACTATTTACTTTTTGGAGTAAATATTCATAATTATTTTCTTTAGCTGCACGATGAATCTCAGGATCTAAATACTTTTCTTTATATTCTTGACCACTAATAATCCTTCTTAAAAAAGAATAGTTTTCTTGGTTAGTAATATTAGCAATATCAAGTGGTGTTTGACCTAAATAGTTTCTTGCTTCTAAATCATAACCATGATTTAATAAACTCCTTAAGATTTCAATATTTCCATGCCTAGCTGCAAAATGAATCGCAGTTTCTTTATAGATATTCTTAAAATTATTTACTGTCATATGACGTAAAATATAATTTACTAAATTTAAATTATTTGTCTCACAAGCATAATGCAAAACAGTATTTTTACGCTCATCTGATTCAACTAAACTTGCTCCACTTGAAAGTAAATGCCTAATCATATCAGTTTTACCTGATTGAACTGCATAGTGAATTGGTTTTGCGCCTTTAGAATCAGAGATATTTAATTTAGCACCTGCATCTAAAAGTAAAATCAAATTATTTACATTTCCTCTTGATGCTGCGATATGTAAAGGAGATACTCCTCTTTTGTCTAATGAATTGGGATTAGCACTTTCAAGTAGTAATTTTTGGATAGCTTCTTCGTTATTAAACTGAGTAGCTAAATGTAATGGCGTTTCATTTTGATTGTTCTTGGCGTTAACATCACAACCAAGTTTAAGTAATAAATCAATTACTTCAAAGTAATCATTTCTTGAGGCAATATGAAGATATGTATCTCCTTTTTGATCTCTTTGGAGAATATCGTTACCTTTTTCATAATAATTGATTACATAGTAACAATCATTATGCATAATTGCATCAACGATATCTTTAGATCTGCCATCACCGACATTCTTATATAAACGATAAATCTTTTCCATAAGCCACCTACTTCATTTTCTCCAATAATTGCTTAGATGAAGAAAAAGAGATTTTAATAATCCCTTCTGTCTCTAAACTACTACCATCAATAGGACTAAAATAACTAAAAGGTTTTGTAACATTCTTTTTGAATGTTCCAAAGTTAGTAATACTTACCTTACCATTAGTCTTTAATTGTTCTTTTACTAATTCAAGATATTCAGTTATTACTAAATCAATATCTTTTTTCGTAAGTTTGGTCTTTTGACTAATTAAGCTTAAGTACTCTTCCTTTTTCATTTTAAATCCCCCAATTCATTTTAAGTATATCACTTATTCTAAAAAAATTAAAGGAATATTTAAAAAAAATCTAGAAAATATTTTCTAGATTTTATTCTGATTTTAATGACCTTGCCATTAAATTTGCTATCGCCTTTTTCACATCTTTGTGCTTATAAACAATCTCATAAACACCTTCGATAATCGGTGCTGAGATTTTATATTCTTTAATTATTTGATGAGCAGCTACTGCTGTTCTTGCTCCCTCTACAACCATAGTTATTTCAGATAATGTTTGCTTTAAGTTTTTACCTTGAGCTATCTTAATTCCTGCTTGAAAGTTACGACTATGAAAAGATGTACAAGTTACAATTAAATCACCAACACCAGATAAACCATAAACTGTTTCCATTTTTCCCCCTAAAGCTAAAACAATTCTCTTGATCTCAACTAAGCCTCTTGTAATTAAAGCTGCCTTAGAATTATCACCAAAATTTAAAGCATATGCCATACCACTAGCAAGAGCAATAACGTTCTTTAATGACCCGCAAAGTTCAGCTCCAATTAAATCAGTTGATGTATAAACTCTAAAGTTTTCCTTATTACTAAAGATCTTTTGGACCAACTTAGCATCATCTAAATTATTAGATGCCGCAGTAACTAAAGTTAACATTCCTAAAACTACTTCTTCAGCGTGACTTGGACCAGTTAAAACTACATAACCTTTTCTTTTGCTTTCTGCTATTTCTTCAGAAACAATCTCTGATACTCTTTTAAAAGTCTCAGGTTCAATACCTTTAGCTACATTCACAAATAACTTAGGTTCTTCAATAACTTTATTAATTTTCCCTAAAACTATTCTTATAACTGCAGTTGGAACTGCAAGTAAAATCAAATCTCCAAAATTAACCACTTTAGCTAAATCACTTGTAGCTTTAATATCATCATTTAACTTAGCATCTTCAAATTTACTTTTATTGGTATGCTCACTATTAATCTCATTAACAATATTCTTATCTACATCATACATTAAAACTTGATGTTTGTTATCAGATAGGATTTGGGCTAAAGCACTTCCCCAACTTCCTGCACCAATAACAGAAATTTTATAACTCATAACTATCCCTCTTTCTTAAAGTGATTTTTAAGGGTGCTCCCGTAAAATCAAAATTTTCTCTTAACTTGTTTTCTAAATAACGATGATAAGAAAAATGAATTGATTTTGGTTCATTCACAAACAAAACAATTGATGGTGGTGCAACATCTTCTTGTGTTGCATAATAGACTCTTAAAATCTTTTGATTAAACTCACTAGGTGGATTTAAAATCATTGCTTCTGTAATAATATCATTTAGTAAAGAAGTATTAATCCTTTGAGTATAGTTTTCATAAACTGTATCAATCATATCTAAAAGTAAATTAACTCTTTCTTTATTAAAAGCTGATAAAAAGATTACAGGAACATACCACAAAAATGGCATAAACTCATATAGCTTATCTGTCATTTCTTTCATTGTCTTTGAATCTTTTTCCACTAAATCCCATTTATTATAAACGATAATCATCGCTCTATTATAATCTTTAATATAACCAGCAATTCTTTTTGTTTGTTCAGTTAAAGGTTTAGTAGCATCTAAAACTAAAATCGAAATATCCGATCTTTCAATTGCCCTTATTGCTCTTAAGAAACTATACTTTTCTACATTCTCATAGAGCCTTCCTTCTTTTTTAAGACCAGCAGTATCAATAACTACATATTCTTTACCATTTCTTTTATAACTAGTATCAACTGCATCAGTTGTAGTACCGGGTATAGAACTTACAATTGCTCTTTTTTCGCCTAAAATTGCATTAACTAAAGTTGATTTACCTACATTAGGTTCACCTACTAAAGAATACTTAATGCCTTGATAATCTTCATATTTACTTACCTTTGGTAATAAACTAACAATTAAATCAAGTAAGTCACCAATTCCTAAACCATGGATTGATGATACTGGTAGTAAATAATCAACACCTAAACTATAAAACTCATAGATTTCATGAGATAACTCTAAGTTGTCAACCTTATTTACAGCTACAATGATCGGTTTATTTGAAGCTTGTAAGATTCTAATAACATCTTCATCTTCTTTTAAAACTCCACTTGTAACATCAACTACCATTACAATTACATCTGCTTCATTAATAGCAATTTCAGCTTGCATCCTTATTTCATGAGAAAAGGGCTCATCTTTTAAGATGATGCCCCCTGTATCAATTACAGAAAATTGTTGATTTAGCCAAGATGCTTGGGCATAAATACGATCTCTCGTAATCCCACTTACATCATCAGTAATTGATAGGCGCTCACCAATAATTCTATTAAATAAGCTTGATTTACCAACATTAGGTCTACCAATTATTGCAACAACTCCTGCCATATCTTACCTACTTTTTAGAATCCTTTAATTTTTTTAATTCTTCTTGATCAAGTTGGTCTTTAATTAAGTCTTTTAAATTACTTGAAATTGTCTCTTGAGGTAACTTAATTTCTTCTTTCTTTTCTCCCTTACCACGAGGAGCTCTCTTTGGCTTTTCAAAAGCTTTAGGAGCTTTGGCAAGTCTTTGATCTTTATAAACAACAAATCTAGTTTCTTCAGGATCAAAACGTCCAACAACAACTTCTAAGTCCATTCCATCTTTAATATCAGTTACTTTCATTGAATGAACACTATTAGCTGGCATATAACCAATTAAGTTTTCATATTCTACTTTGAAGCCATCTTTTAATTTAGCAACTACTTTTACTGTAATTTCTTGATTAGCTTCTAACTTCAATTTTTCCCAAGGATTTTCAACTAATTGTTTGCGTGAGAAAATAACTCTCTTTCTTGCAGGTTCAAGTTCAATAATTTTAACTTTCAATTTTTGACCTACATTAGTATAGTCTTTAATAAAGACATTCTTTTCCCAAGCAAATTCACTTCTAGGTAAGAAGCCTGTAGCTCCTTCGTTAAGTTTTAAAACAACACCAGAGTTATTAATTTCTAGAACTTCTAGTTCTTCTACATCTCCTAATTTCTTATCCTTAGCATAATCTCCATAATGATCTGGAAGTAAGGCTTTACGAGAAATTGAGATATGGTATTCATTGCCCTTTTGTTCTTTTCCTAAAACTTTAAATTCTACTTTAGAACCTACTTTAACTGTATTCTTTAAGTTACGAATACGATCATGGCTCCATTCAGAAACATGAAGTAAAGCATCTACTCCTTCAACGATTTCAACAAACGCTCCATATGTTTCTACATTCTTAACTACACCTTTATAAGCTTTACCTACCTCAATACCAGCAACTTTTTCTTCAAGTTCTTTACGGTATTTAATAGCAAGTGCTGCCTTATTAGAAACGATTAATCTTAATCTTGGTTTATCAACTCTAATAATCGCAACTTCTAAAGTTTTATCAAGTAATTGTGTCTTTTCTTCATCATTTGCATTAATTTGTAATGATGGTAAAAAGAAATTAAGTCCATTATATTTTAATAGTAAATCAGCTTTACCTTCTTCTCTACCTTTTGCAAGGAAACGAGAAACTTTAGCTTCATAAATTTTATCTTTGTTTTCTTCGTAATCTTTTTCGATTGTTTCAATTTCTTTATAAAGTTTAAGTAGTTTTGTTGAGAAAAGCAGAATTGGTTCTTCAGCTTTCTTAGCTCTACCAATCTTTTTAACAATCAGTTCAAGTAAATCCCCAACAACTAACAAATCAAGTAAACCTTCATCTTCTTTAATATCTTCAAAATCATGGCGATATAAATAACCTTTTTCGCTCTTTACATCTTCCATAGCTTCAATTTTTTCAGCTGCATCTAAAACTAGTTTACCATCTTTTACTAATTTTCCATCTTTTTTAATCTTAAGCATATCATCATCACCAATACCTAAAACAAGAGCTCTTTCTTTTCTCCTGTCAGCTGGGTTAGATTCAATGCTTAAAACAATTCCATAGATGTGTTCTAAGTCTTTGAATTTACTTTCTCTTAAATTGCTTTTTTGATCACCAGAAGTTGCTTTTTCTTCTTTAGCTTTCTTTTCTTCCTTTACAACTTCTTTTGTAGAATTGTCTTCTTCAAGCTCTACAACACTTGCTTCTGCTTTAGCTTCTTCTAAAGCTTTAGTTTCTGCCTTCTTTTCCATCCTGTAACCTCTTTCCAAAACTAACTTCGTGATCTCCTCAATCACCTCTTCAATACTTAAATTTGTAGTGTCTATTAATATAGCATCTTCAGCCTTTCTTAAAGGACTAATTTCTCTAGTAGAATCTTTATGATCTCTTACTTTAATTTCTTCAATCGTTTCTTCTAAACTTGATACTTCCTCGCCCTTTGAAATTCTCTCATCTCTTCTTCTTCGTGCGCGCTCTTCAATCGTTGCATCCAAATAAACCTTAAGATTAGCATCTTTCAAAACAACAGTTCCAATATCCCGACCATCCATAACTACATTAGTATCCAAAGCAATCTTTCTTTGCATTGAAACTAAATAATCTCTAACAGTCTTAAACTTAGATACTAAAGATACATTGACTGTAACTTCTAAACTCCTGATTTCTTGTGATACATCTTTACCATCTAAATAAATAGAATCACCTTCAAAACTAATAACAGTTTTTTCTAAAAAATCATATTCAGATTCATTTTCTAAATTAATCTTTAACTCTAAAGCTTTTAAAGTTATAGCTCTATACATAGCACCTGTGTCTACATATACAAACCCTAACTTCAAAGCCAGTAACTTTGCAATTGTACTTTTACCAGCACCGCTAGGTCCATCAATTGCAATCTGAAAATTCATACAACACCTCAAATCTTTATACATTATATCACAAATATAAATAATATACAATAAATTTTTTTATTTTAAGCCTAAATTAAAAAAGTAGACTTACAAAGTCTACATTTATACTTAAGTAACTGCTACACTAAATGTTAGTGGTATAACAATTTCTTTACTAACAATCTCATCATAAACAGTAGTTGAGCTAGGACAATCTAAAGTAACACAAAGAGTAAAATTAAACTGAGTCCCAGCAACAATAGAATTTGGAAAAGTATATGTAGTAGTAAGCTGAGTTCCAGCGGGTGTAGTACCTACATAAACTTTAAGTAAGCCTGCATGCGTAGTAACTCCACCAATTGTAATTTGACCTAAGGTGATAGTTAAGTCCCCTGTTGCTCCAGTAGCACCATCTCCTGTCCAATGTGCATGATAGGGAAATGTCAAATTCTCTACCGGTACAAGTCCTGGTCCAGCATTGCTATTATCAATTTGACCTAAAGGAACTAAAACTCTACCTCCAATAGTAAAACCAGGGTTAATTACAAGTACAGTATCAACAGGTTTCCCTTCACCAATTTGAATACTAATATCATCGGTTACTGGTGTTGGTGCATTAACAACACCTGCCCAATAAGCATATGCTCCACCAACTGCAAACGACATTACTAAACAAATAATTCCAATAATAATTATTTTTCTACTTCTTTTCATAATATATTCCTTTGCCCAAACTCATTTTATTATACAAAAGGTTATAATAAAAATCAAGCAAAATAGTCAAAATTAATAAAAAAGCAGACATTTTTGTCTACTTTTTTCTCTATCTTACGCAACTGTAAGACTAAATGTTACATTCATTGTAATTTCTTTTCCCGCCATAGCTCCATAATCATAAGTATTAGCAGCTTGATTTAAAGTAACTCTTAACTCTACAACATAAGGGGTTCCAGCTACAACCGATGGTGTTAATGTAACTCCTGTAGCACCAGCTCCTTTAAGATCAGTATAAGTAGGACTATTATTTAAGGTTACATTTACTAAATAATTAGAAGTACCAGCACCACCGATTCTAACATTAGTAACTGCTACTTTCAATGTCCCTAAAGCGCCAGTAATACTACCAGAAACTGCACTCCAATTTACATCATAGTGAACAATAATCTCCTCAACATTAGTCTTCCCCTCAACAACTACACTACTAACAGCTTGACTTGGGGGAACTAATAGTTTATCTCCAAATGCTGGATCATTTATAGTTAATACAGTATTAACAGGCTTTCCTTCACCAATGTTTATAGAAATATTATCAGTTTTAGGAGCAGGTGCATTAATAGTTCCAGCCCAATAAGCATAAGCTCCACCTACAGAAAAGGACATTGCAAATACTAATATCAATATTATAATTAATTTCCTTTTTTTTGTCATCACAAACACCCCTATTTGTACACATATATTATAACAAAAAATGCATAAATAACAAGCATTTTACTGTAAATCTTTTCTTAATAAAAATGTAGACCATAAAGGCCTACATTTATTTTTTGCTTTTAATCTTAAACTAAATATTAAGAAGCAGCTACACTAAAATCAACTTTAATAGAAATAGGTTGGTTTGCAACTTTAGCATAATCAGCAGCATTTGCAGGTTCAACTAAAGTAACTCTAATTTTCACTTCAACAGCTGCTCCATCAGCAATAATATCAAACTTTGCTCCACCAGAAGGGATATCAACATAACCTGTTCCATTATGATATTGAACTTTTACATAAGCAGTTCCTAAAGTTGCTTTCTCACCAGTAGTTCCAATTTCAAAATTTTTAGGATTCATTGTTAGTTTAGCTGTAGCACCTTCAGCAGATCCACCAGAATCTGTTGTCCAAGTAACATTATAAGTGAAATCTTTGTGATCTACATTAGTAACAGCTTCTCCCGTACTATTAGCGACTTGGCCAGCAGGAACTAGCTTCATACTATCTGTTGAAGGGTCACTAACTGTTAATATAGTACTAACACCAGTAGCTTTAGCTTCACCAATATTGATAGCAATTGATTTCTCAGTTGCAGTAGCAGGATAATTAACAGTTCCTGCCCAATAAGCATAAGCACTACTTACTGAAGCTGAAAGTAAAAATATAAAGATTGCTAAAAGCATTAATTTCTTTCTATTCTTCATGCCTTCCCTCCTATAAACAACTTTTACTAATATATCACAATCAACAAAAAAATGCAAGCATTTTGGGTATTTACTTGCATAATTTTACAAAATCTTTACATTTCTAAGAACTATTTAAATAGGCTAAACTTACTTAAAACAACTAGCCTTTTAATCTCATGAGGCTTTAGTTCTCTAACCTCACCTGGAGATAAATCACCTATTTCTACTTCTCCAAATTTAATTCTTGTAAGTTTCTTTACATTATAACCTATTGCTAAAAACATGTTTTTAACTTGATGGTAATTACCTTCTACTAAAGTAATACTTACTAAAGTAGATCCATTTTTACGATCAATATCTATGATTCTTGCATCACATTTCCTTGTCTTTTTACCATTAATCATCACACCTTGTTCTAAAGTCCTAATTTCTTCTTTAGTAATTAAGCCATCAATTCTTGCTAAGTATTCCTTTTTTAAATTAGATTTAGGACCAATTAAAGTATGCATAAACTCACCATCATTAGTGATAATTAATACCCCTTTAGTATCATAATCAAGTCTTCCTACTGGATATAAACCTAAACCTTGATATTCTTTTGGAAGAATTGAGATAACTGTTTTTCTTCCTTTATCGTCAGTTGTAGAAGATAAGACACCAACTGGTTTATTCATAACTAGGTAAGTTTTAACTAAAACAGGAAGAGGTTTATCATCTACTAAGATTGTATCATGATCTGATACCTTTACTCCCATTTCCGTAATTACTTCCCCATTTACTTTTACTCTACCTTCTTTAATCCACTCTTCTGCTTTTCTTCTTGAACAAAGGCCACTATTAGCTATTTTCTTCTGTAATCTTTCCATCTAAAAAACTCCTTATCAATTCTTCTGCTTCTTCTAAAGCTTCATTTAAGTTATTATAATCTACCTTTACTTCAATACAATCAAGCTTATTACGATACCAAGTTATTTGTCTCTTAGCATAATTTCTTGTCTTTTGAGCTATTATCTTTTTCGCATCATCTAAACTAATCTTGCCATCTAAATAACAATCTAGTTCTTTATAACCAATTTCCTTAACTAGACTTAAATTAATCCCATCTTCTTTTAAAGCTTTTACTTCTTCAATCCAGCCTTGTTCAATCATCTCATCAACTCTGTTATTTATTCTCTCATAAAGATCTTTTCTTTCTGGATTTAAGAAGATAATTAAAGTATCATAAAACTTACTTTCAGTTTGTTGTTTCTTTAAACTATCATCTTCAATTAAGTCAATTGCTCTTTCAATTCTTCTTCTGTTGTTTGGATGATATTTGTCTTTTAAAGATGGATCTAGTTCTAGTAAATATTCATATAATTCTTCATTTGAATACTCTAAATATTTCTTTTTATCTCGTTTTACTTTACTAAACTGATAGTCATAAATAACACTATTTAAGTAAAGCATAGAGCCACCAACTAAGAAAATAGTCTTATTTTGCTTGTTTAAGCTTTGAATTTTGCCTCTACAATCCTTTTGAAAGTTATTAATAGAATATTCTTCTATTGGACTTAAAAAGTCAATTAAGTGATGTTTTACAAACATCTCTTTTTGTTTTACTTTAGCTGTACCGATATCTAACCTTTTCCTAAAACTAGAAGCATCAGTATTAATAATTTCCCCATTAAACTTCTTAGCTAAGATGTTGGAAAGATAAGTCTTACCAGAACCTGTAGCCCCTACAATCCCAATAACCTTAATCATACAACCCTCTTAAACATCTTCTCTAGTTCATATTTATTAAGTTTGACTATTGTAGGTCTACCATGAGGACAAGTATAAGGGTTTTTAGTTTGCTCTAAATCTTTAAGTAAAGTAGTTACTTCTTCTTTACTTAATCTATTACTTGCTTTAATTGACTTCTTACAAGCAAGGTTAATTGCTAAGCTATCTAAAAACTCTTCTCTTTCAGTCTTTTTAGAGTGAATAATATCATCAATTATTTGATCTAAAAACTCTTTTTCCCTTCCTCTAAAAATCCAGTTAGGAATAACTCTAATATTAAAACTATTTAAACCAAACTCTTCTAGTTCAATTCCTAAATGTTCGATCTCATCTAAATGATCTAAAACAAGCAAGTAATCCCTCTTAGAATACTGTAAGTTAATAGGAACTAATAACTCATATTTTTTATGACTTTCTTCTTTTAAAGAATCTAATATTAGCTCATAATTAACTCTCTCAGCTGCTGCATGTTGGTCAACTAAATAAAAATCATTCCCATCTTCTAAAATAATATAGGTATTAAATAACTGACCGATATAATCAAAATTACTAAACTTTTCTTCCTTTAACTCTGCAAAATCTAAATTATATTGCGTTACTTCTTCTTTTAAAACAGGAATTTCTACTTCTTGCTCTTCTAGTTCTAACTCTTCAGTTTCCTTTACATTTATCGTCTCTAAATCTATTTTTTTAGGTTCTTCTTTTATTTCTTCTAACTTTTCTTCTTCATCTAAGTAAACAGTTAAATTAGTTTTTCCTAAAACTTTCTTTATCGAAGATACAATTAACTCTTCTAGTTCCTTTTCTTCTGTAAACCTTACTTCTATTTTAGATGGATGAATATTTACATCAATTAAATTAGAACTTGAAGTAATATTAATAATTACATAAGGATATTTTCCAATCATTAAGTAACCTTTATAAGCATCTAAGACAGTATTAAATAATTTATTGTTCTTAACACTTCTTCCATTTACAATAAACGTCATATTACCTTTACTTGATCTAGTTATATTTAAGTTACTAATATAGCCTGATACTTGATATAAATTACTACTACCTTTAATCTCAAGCATATTCTTAGCAACTTCAGATCCATAAATTGCATTAACAACTTCAAGTAAATTTCCACTTCCAAAGGTGTGAAGTAATACTTTATCATTGTTTATTAACTTAAAAGCAATATCTGGTCTTGCAAAAGCAATCTTCATCACAAAATCAGCGATATAACTTAACTCTACATATTCATTTTTAAGATTTTGTAATCTTACAGGTGTATTATAAAATAAGCTCCTAACAGTAATTTCTGTACCTTTTTTTTGAGCAATCAATGCTTCACTTACTAACTCTCCACCTTTTAAAGATAACAATAGTCCTTGAACCCCATTATCTGATGTCTTCATCTTAAAAGATGAAACAGCAATAATTGAAGGTAAAGCTTCACCCCTAAACCCTAAAGTATCAATATGATATAAATCAGCTTCTTCTAAAATCTTACTTGTATGGTGAGGTAAGATTGCAAGTTTTGCTTCTTGCTCACTCATACCACTACCATCATCTAAAACTTTGATTTCTTTTAAGCCAGAGTTTTCTAAAGTAATAACAATATTCTTCGCCCCTGCATCAATTGCATTCTCTACAAGTTCCTTTACAACTGAATAACAGTGCTCAATAACTTCTCCAGCTTTTATTAAATTGATTAGATGTTTATCCAGTTGTTTGATCATTTTCTCTCCTTTATTTCTTTAGCTTTTTTTGTAATTCTGATAATTTATTTAAAGCATCAAGTGGTGATGTTTTATTTAAATCAATTGTTTCTAGTTCTTCTAAAATATTTTTCTCCAGTTCAGTCTTAGAATCATAAATTAATGGCGCTTGATAGTTTGATAGTGAAAACTTTTCACTATCAACTGCTTGAGCTTCATATTTATGTAATAAATCAGTTGCTCTTAAGATTATCTCTAATGGAAGTTTTGCTAGTTTAGCTACATTAATTCCATAACTTTTATCTACTGCACCAGGTAATACTTTATGCATAAAGATAACCTCACCTAAACGCTCTTTAATACTTACATGAATATTCTTTAATTTCTTTAGACTTTGATCTAAAGCAGTAAGTTCATGATAGTGAGTTGAAAATAAAGTATAGGCATTAATATTGTTATGAATATACTCAATAATACTTTGGGCTAAACTCATACCATCATAAGTTGCAGTTCCACGACCAATCTCATCTAAGATGATTAAAGAGTTAGATGTAGCATTTTGTAAAGCCTTATTTACTTCTAACATCTCAACCATAAATGTTGACTCACCAGAAATAATATCATCACTAGCGCCTATCCTAGTATAGATTGCATCAAATAATGGCAATACTGCTTCTTTTGCACTAACAAAAGAACCAATTTGCGCCATGATTGCTATTAATGCTATTTGCCTCATATAAGTAGATTTACCACTCATATTCGGTCCTGTTATTAACATAATCTTTTCTTCATCCATTACTAAATCATTAGGAATGAAATTATCTTCAAATTGTTCTAAAACTGGATGACGGCCTGTAATAATCTTAATTCCTTCTTTTTGAAACTTAGGTCTTACATAGTTATTTTCTTTCGCAACTCTAGCAAGTGACTGCATCATATCAAGTAAAGCTAGATCTTTACTTAAAGCTTGTAAGCTATAAGTATATTCTTTAAATAAATCCCTCATACTTACAAACATATTATATTCTAAAGCCATCATCTTTTCTTCTGCTCTTAAGATCATTGCTTCTTTTTCTTTTAACTCTTCAGTAATATAACGCTCTGAGTTAACTAAAGTTTGTTTTCGAATATAACCAAACTCATCTTTTACTAAAGGAATATTACCTTTACTAATTTCTATATAATAACCAAAGACTTTATTATAACCAACTTTTAAGTTTTTAATATTCGTTCTTTTTCTTTCTCTTTGTTCTAGCTTTAATAGATAATCTTGACTTTTATCGTTTAAATGCCTTAATTCATCAAGTTCTTCATTATAACTATCTTTAAAGATTCCCCCTTCTTTAATAGTATAAGGAGCATCTTCATTAATAGCATCATCAATTGTTTTGAAAATAAAAACAAAGTCATCAATCTTTTCTAAATTAGGAAAATATTTTAAAATCCCAATTTCTTTTAATAACCCTTGTAAAGCTGGTAGATCTTTTAAAGATTGCTTTAACTGTAAGAAATCTTTAGGATTAGCATTATCATAAGCAATCCTCCCAACAATCCTCTCTAAATCATAAATATCATTTAAAATAGCTCTAATATCATCAGCTTTAATAAATGCTTTATGCAAAGCATCAATAATATCATACCTTGCTTCTATTTTTGCCTTATCTATTAAAGGAAAAACAATATTCCTTTTTAAGAATCTTGCACCCATAGCAGTTTTAGTCTTATTTAAAGTATAAAACAAAGTATTCTTTTTGTTTTGAAATCTTATTGTTTCTAATAGCTCTAAATTACGTCTTGAAGTAAAATCAATCTTTAGAAAACCCCTAATATCATATTTCGTAAACTCTTGCATATGAATTAATACTTTTTTCTGAGTTTTTAAAATGTAATTTAATAATCTATTAGCACATTTTTGCTCTTCTTTATCTAAATCTAAAGTTAACTTCTTTAAATAAGAAACATCACTATCTTCATCATAAATAGAATAAGTAATACTTGTAACTTTCTCTAAAGGAGAAAATACACTTAAATCAAAACTACTTGAAATAACTATTTCTTTAGTCTTTAGATTTAAGATTTCTTGAAGTAACAATTCTTCATTTAAAGGAATATCAGTTATATAGTTTTCTCCTGTAGATAGATCTGAATAAGCAAAAATAAAACGATTCTTTTCTCTTGAAACAGTAGATAAGAAGTTATTATCATCTTCTGAAATCACACTACCTTCAGTAATAGTACCAGGTGTAATAACTCTAACAACTTCTCTTCTTACAATTCCTTTAGCATCTTTAGGATCTTCAACTTGCTCTACAATCGCAACTTTGTAACCTTTTGATGTTAGTTTATCTAAATAGCCTTCAACTGCATGATGAGGTACACCACACATTGGTACTCTATCTTTCATCCCAGCATCACGTCCTGTTAATACAATATCTAACTCTTTAGATGCTACTAAAGCATCATTAAAGAAAAGCTCATAAAAATCTCCTAACCTATAAAGTACTAGCGTGTCAGGATAATCTTCTTTGATCTCTAAATATTGTCTCATCATTGGCGTGTATTTTGTTTTATCTATTTTTCCCATATTATCACCACTTATCATATTATATCACAAATAAGGTCATTTATAAATAAAAAACCTCTCCTAAGCAGAGAGATTATTTCAAAGAAGAGGTCTTTTATGCTATTACTTTTGGGTAATAACGAATTGCAATGACTTTACTTCTAAATCATCTAGAGAGGCAAAGGAATAAAAGATAGTTTCTTCCGGGCTTAAATATGGCTCTAAAGCTTCTTTTGCTTTAGCCGCTATAGCCAAGCCTTCAAGTAAAGTCATTGCACTGATAGGAGTATTTTCATTAATAGAATTTAGCCCTTTCGTTAACTCCAAGATTGCATATAATGGCATATCAAGTGGAGTCATATTTGTTTCTGGATCTTTCACAAGCAAAGCTTGCATTTCCGCTAAAGCCTCAGGAGTTGGCACTAAAGATCCGATTTGTTCTGTAATTGGTAAAAGTTGATTAACTAAGCCAGTTCCTTGCTCATTAGCAATAGTCCCTATAATAGTTTGAACTTGGGCTTGAACTGCTGGGTCTTCACCAAAAGCTGTTACATTATTTATTAAAATATTTTGGTAAGCAAGAAGTTTTTCAATTAAGTCACCAATCTTTGTAGCTAGATCTTGAACAGTTAAAAGTAAATTATTAAAGTTAGCAAAGACAGCTTTTAAATCATTATCATAAACTACAAAATCACTAGCTAGTGAGGCAAGATTGTTTCTAACTAAAGCTACATCTTCTATAAGACTTAAATCTAAACTTTCAACTTTAGCCACCATTCCTAATAAAGTATCTTTAGTTTCTATAATCTTTTGATATTTTGGATCATAACTAGCTACAATAGCTAAATCTTGTCCAGCTTGATTTAAAGATGCTTCTAAAGCGCCAAATAGTTCAGGATTTAAAGCACCTACCGCATTTGTAACATCTATATATGATGCAAGAATAACAGCCCTTGTCTCTTCATTTGCAACTGTAGCTACAGGTGGTGCAAGAATAGGAATTACTTCGTTTAATTGTGTTAACGCTGTAAAGTCCATTTCACTATTTAAAACACCTTGTAAAGCACCTTTAACTGAATTATTAAGTAAGTTAATAAATTCAAGTTCTGTCATTCCTTGAGCTATACCACCAAGCATTAACATTACCATTGCTTGTAATTCTTCTTTAGACATAGCATCTTCACCTAAATCGATATTTTTAAAGATACTTTCTAAATCAAAAGCATTAGACTTTAATGCTTGAA
>Ga0255340_1003268_pt1 | contig 17318 bp, 21 predicted proteins | sample wastewater_treat_7_FD_192417 | JGI IMG/M metagenome (GOLD analysis project Ga0255340, IMG submission 192417) | Wastewater microbial communities from Lulu Island WWTP, Vancouver, Canada - plant10 | ecosystem: Engineered > WWTP > Wastewater > Unclassified | place: Canada: Vancouver, British... | reverse complement strand
CAGGAATAGCACCTTCGATGCGAGTATTTCATAGTTTGCGCCCGGCTCTCCATTTTTACGGATAAACACTCTCGGATTGCCGGTATCGTCCGGGTCCAACCTGCCTTCCACAAACACCAGATTGCCCTTGTGCAGGTTCTGAGCAGCTGCCTTCGCCATTGCGCCCCACACCATAACCCGGAACCACACCGTTTGTTTTTCGCCGTTCTTGAAAATATCCGTTGCAACACTTAGTTCGCATACTTCTCCAGTAGGTAGCAGCTTGTACTCTGGATCTTTTCCTAACCGACCAATTAACTCAATTCTGTGGTACATTATTTCGCTCCTTGTAAAGTTTTCTAAAATTGTTTACACGCTCTTCATTATCTTCGTGTTTTACTTTCTTTGAATTAGACGATACTTTCTCTTTAGGACGGACATCCGTTTTGTATCCGTTCACCTTCCAGCTTTCCAGAATAGCACGCGCATAACTCCATTTGCGCACATTGTTTTTGGCAGCCTCTTTAATGGCTTCGATAATCCAATCTCTTGGATAGCGCTCTATCGCATCTAACACCTCCTCTCTTACAAAGCTTGTAAGTATACCAATTTCGCTTTCATAAGCTTTGAACACTTCTGCAACTTCTGAATTTGAATTTTGCGTTTCGCTAACAGTAGTAACTGTTTTTCCATCACCATCACCATTAACATTAATATCACCATTAACATTAACATCATCATTAACATCATTTATAGGCTTAGGTAGTTCGTTATGTAGTTTATTGTGTAGTACTTCTGTAGCGCCATCTGTAGTATTGTCTTTAGTGTCTTTAGTAAATCCGCCCTTATTTTCCCAATTTATTGTTTCTACCCGACCGCCCTGCTTAGAGCCAGAAATATGACATCTTACTCTATCAGTCCATCCAGTAGGCGGTTCATACCTGGATGATGAAGCCCATGCAGGCGTTTGGTAATCCCACCACTTTACTATCTGGATAAGTCTATGCCCACCAGCTTCGTACCTAACTATCTTGTTATCTTTATGCAGAGTATTTAGCCAACTATCAATCATCTGCTCAGTTATTTCTCGGTCATAAATAAAGACCTTCGATTTTATGAGGCTTGAATTATCAAGCATTCTGCCCTGGTCATCGGCAACGGCTGTGATAAGTCCAATCCACATCAAGCGAAGTAATGGGTCAGCCATTCCAAAGTAATCATCCTCAAAAAGATCTTGATATATCATACGTCTATTTGCCATCGTTTGCTCCTTTACATAATTCGTTTATCTGCTCTTGAAAGTCTGTCCAATTTATACAATCAAGGGCTATTTGTTTTACGTCTTTTATGTCCACCCCGTTATCTAAAGCCTTTTTTACAATAGTAAAATACCCTTTATCATTAAGATATTTTAGCCTATTATTCAGTATTCCACGAATATAATAGACATCTCTAATGCTTGGATCATCTTTTTCTTTGCGTTTTGTAATAATTATTCCTTGAATTTTATCAAACGCTTCATTCCACGACTCGGAAGTTATTATTACATTGCCTTCTTCATCAACGGTATATTTTAAATATTGTGACGCTGAATCCTTCATTGCACTTATTATCTCAGAAAGCTCAAACTTTCTTATATAGCCTTTAAGCTTATTTATGCCATATTCATTAAACTTATATCCTGGAGCAAGACTATACCAAAATTTCTCAATTTCACTAACAGCCATTTCCTCGATTTCACTCAATCCCATTTGCCATTCAATCATCATCTGCATTTGCTCTCTGCGCTCCTGTAATTCATCTGCTTGTTTTTTGCGCTTGACAACAGCAGAATTATCACTAAGTTCAATGTTTGATTTACCGAGATTACATGACTCGCAGCTTGTAATAAGATTGAGCATATCATTGCTTCCGCCCTCTGATACTGGCACAATATGGTCTACATGGAGAACAACCTCTGGAGCCGATCGTCCACAATATTGACATTTAAACGAGTCTCTTTTGAAAACCTCAAACCTAAGCCTTTTTGATATTGAAGCTCTTTCGCTCATTTCATCAACTCCTATACAAAACCCCGCCATTCTAAATTGGCTATTTTGTCAGGAACAGCTCAGAATGACGGGGTTTTATTGCCAATTATCTTACTGTTCCTGACGAGTTAAATATAATCCACCTCAAGTTTTTTGTCAAGCATCGCCTCCTTGCGCAAACTCCCTCCAGTCAGCAACCCATTGCCGTCTAATTTCACCATCGGTTGCAAGGCTGCTGAGAGCTTCAATGATCTTAGCGGTTTCCTCTTGTGAAATGGTCTTTGGCATTAGCGCACCGTAATAAGATCCAGCAGGGTATTTATCGCCTTCCAGCTTCATAAACAAGGCTAAACCAGATTGCTTTACAAAATACACATCATCGAACTTGTCAGTCAGGTTTCTTAGTAGCTCTAAGTCGAATTGCATAACTGGCTGATAGTTTGGCTCCTTACCAACGACTTCAAAGACTGTGCGATAGTTATAATACACAAGCTCTTTACCTTCAAAGTAATGCGCTTCATCCCGTTTTAGCTTTGTTATAAAGACCAGCTCTGGTAACCCGTCAAAAATGTCATGCCATTGGTTTGGCTCAAGATCTGCAATTATCATTGCAAATTCATTGGTGGCGAATGCTCTACACAAATTATGGTCTAATTTTATCCATTCCACACCAAATCGCTTTAAGTCAGAATTTGCTTTCAATAGCTTGAGCAGGTTATACTCTTGTACACTTTCTATTTTCTTTTCGATGGTCATTTTAGCTCCTTTTATTTCCATTTGCTTTTTCTATTAATTCTGACCACCTATCCAGACATCTCATACATGTGGTTCCCATAGTAGGACTCCCACACACATTGCATTCGCCACAGTCATCTGGGAGATATCCATCCCAACCGGCTGATGCTTGCGAGGCGTTTCGCTCTATGTAAACAAGCTCGCTTCGTTCTTCTGGAGTAAGTCTTGCCCACCATTCTTTTGTTCTCCTCATTTTTTAGCTCCTTTCTGCTCGCCTACAAAGCCGACGAGCGGGCTATCTACTTAGAGTATGTTAATGAGAGCTTCTATCTCATCAATTACCACTTCCGGAACCGTATATTCCTTATTTTCTGCATCGTACTGTGGATCTAACCAGAGTATGGCAGCAGCGATCATCTTTGAGCTCACATTCTTGATTGAATCTGAATCGAACAGATACTTTTGAATTGCATGCCGCAAGTCATCATCTCCCGCAAATTGCGATAAGACCGCAGCCACAATAGACCTTTCCTTTTCTGTTCCCGGGATAAGTTTAGGATTTTCTGCGGCTCTATTGAGAGCAATTTTTAGTTCTTCCGGGCTATAAGGACGGGACGGCTGTTTTTTATCATCTCCCACCTTTTCATCGGCTTTCTTCTCACTGACGCTCTTTTTGGCTTCTACTTTCCTTACTACTGGCTGAACTTGCTGAACAGGCTCATTGCCATCGATATCCTCTTCGGCGGATAACATGAGAATTGACACGATGCCATACCGCCTCAAGTATGTGATAATCTTGCCAGCCTCTTGCAGGATGTTCGGGCTTGCATAATACGCATCGCCGTCCTTATTGAACCGCCTCGTGAATACCTCGATAAGCTCGGTTGCCACGACCGGGACGGCTACGCTTCCCTTAATCCATTGACCGGAATCGTGAATGAGCATTGTTTCAACGCCGGCATAGAACACGCCAAACTCCATATGAGAAGTTGGGGTTTGAACAATCGATAAGCCATGCTTTGGTAAAACTTTCCGAACTTCCGCTATAACCGCTGATAAGCTCGCATACCTTGATTTGTAAAATGGGTTGTTACTATCGAACGGCACCGGTGATAATTCGGCTTGCGCTTTGGCTAATGCCTCTGCTAACTGTTGTAATTCTTGGGATGTTTCCATTTTAACTCCTTTCGCTAATTTGGTTTAGTGTATTTTATCCGACATTTCACTTGACGTCAAGCGTCAAATCTGTTATTATCTATGTAACATACATTCTCCTTTCTTTACGAACCTTGTTTTAGAAGCCCGCTGGTACTCCTTTCCCGGCGGGCTTCGCTTTATTTAGAAAGGATGCTAATAAGCCGCATGCCTTCATCAATTAACTTTTGAGCTTCTGGCTCTTGTGGTAGCTGCTTTATCGCTTCTGCAATCATCACGGCAGCGTCAGCAAAATTTCCAGACTGAATGGCATCATATATTTTTGGATTGTCTATATCATATTGATAATAGAGTTTAGCAAAATAGCTGTTGATTGCAGAAAACAGCTCGTTGTTAATAAAATGCTCAAAATATGCGTCAAGTGCATTTCGATAAACTCTTGCGACACTCTTCCCCGTGAACTCGGCAATGATCTTCGATTTTCTGTCCGCTTCTTTATCCAGCACGATTGTGGTAATACGCTTGTCTTTATCCATTACTTTACCTCCTTAAACTCCATTACCATTAGTGATTTGCCTAACGATTTCACAAAGCTGTTATACGTCCAAGTGCGCAGTTTCAGTCCCGTACTCATTTCATAACTTTTGGCTATGTACTTCGCATACTTGCGAGGGCTAATCGACATCAGCCTTGATTCGTTCCGAAGTTGAGTTACTATCTCTTTCGCAGTTCCAGTGAACTCTCTCCCAGTCATTAGTTTTACGTAATATTTATTGCTCATTTCTGCTCCTTTTCCTGTTGGTTTGTTACTATAATTATATATGGACTAATAGGCTTGACAAGCCTATCGTCCTCGTTCTTTTGGGGTTGTTATGTCAATGGGTTCGAGCCAAAACTCTTTATCATGCTCCCATAGCTCATCGGTATATTGAAACTTTGGGTTTCTCCATGGCGATTGAACGCCCTGCTTTTCAAATAGTTTGTACCATCGGTCTGCGTAATAACCACGAGCATGAGCCTCACAGCAGAAGTAAGTTTTGTGTGTGTAATCTTTAGTGCGATATGATTCTTCGTGGCATAAACCCTTGCAGATTTTGCAGGTTCTGAGTGCTCGTAATGTTGCTTTTGGGGTTTGATTTTTGTTTTCCATTTGATTATCTCCTGTATTTATTGTTACTATAATTATATATGACAATGCCAGAATGTCAAGCACCAATTGCCAACTAACCTTAAAACATCCGATGTTTTAAGATTCTGTTAAACGCAAATAGCCACCCTGATTAGAGTGGCTATTCTCGAAAAGAGTGCTGATCCGCTAACCTTTTGGCTTTTTCTCGCTGTAACTATAACCTATCAACGGCGTGCCCTTGATTGTGTCGTGAGTGAATTCCCCGCTAAACACAGACACAACATAGCCAAGCAGCGCTGTGAGCAGAACGAGCCATTCGTCTACTTGCGCCCAGTCCACAGGTGTTTTCGAAAGATAGATTACTGTAACAATGACAAACACGATAAGATCGGCAACCTTGAAAGCCTTGTCAGCTTGCCCGTCCTTTACCAGCCCTACCGCTTTGAGTAGGTTAATGAGCATGGATGTAAAAGCACCAAGCCCTGCCATTCCTGCAATTAGTTTTAAGATTTCCTCTAACATCATAAGCCTCCAAGTTATTTATAGTACTTAAGTATTATCGTATCAAAGATAGAATTTGTGCAACCAGCCAAGCTATTACTCCACCACCTGCCAAACCAGAAACCCAGTTCAATACCTTTATTGAGTTGGCCAATGATTGCGATATTATTATCAACTTATCGATTTCTTCCCCGTGCTTATCCGTGCGCTTTTCAAGGGCTTCGAGCCTACGCTCAATTAGCGGATAGCGTCCCGCCTCTGATTTTTCTAACGAACTAACCTTTTCACCACTTGAAGATAAAGTGCTTTTGATTTCCTGAAGATCTTTTTCCATACGTGCAAATCTAACGGATAGCTCAATAAGCTGCGATTGTATCGCCGTGTTTGTTACTCTTGACTGTTTTGGCTCGGATGCATCCATAATCAACCCTACCTCTATTATACCCCAAATTACTTGTTTTCAATAAAGATGTGAAGCGTGCGTTCATCAATACGCCCCATATTAGTGGTAATTTTGCATGCCACCTTATACCATTTGCCTACTTCACCACCAGAGAGCCAAGCTACAATTACGCCATTGCTCTCTGAACTGGATAATAGCGTAAGCCCGGTATCTACGGTTATAACGTAGGATTCTATTATCTCGCTGGGTGCAAGCCAATCGCTATCGCCATGTCCATTCGTCTTAGCGCGCCAATCAAACTGATAATCTAATTTCGCATCTGGGTCTTTTCGCTTAACATTGTCCATAATCATCTTCCTCCATAGTCACACGCTGGAATTGCAAAAGTCCTATCCTCTGCTGGAATTGCAAAAGTCCTATCCTCTGCTGGAATTATGTAGCCTCTGCAAGCATTCCACATCCACCAATATAACCCAATATCTGTGCCATTCAAAATATATATGCCTGGTTCTAAGGACAAGACATAATTACGCCCAAGTGTTACTGGTGTGCCAGTTAGAGAGTATATCCCTTCTTCTGCTACAAGATTATAACCATGCTTGAGGTCAATTGGTTCACCAGTCAGGCTGAATATTCCAATATCAGCGCTAAGTTTACGGTCTGCTATGAGTGCCAAATCTGTTCCGGTTAAAGCGAAAATACCAGAATCAAGAATTAGCTTGTGCGCTAAGTTGAGCGTTATATCTGTTCCGGTCAGATTGTATGTACCAGAATCAATGCTTAGTTTGCGAGCTATTTCAAATGCAACATCCGTTCCAGTAAGCGTAAAATTGCCTACTTCAGCTAAGAAGCCATATCCTTTTATCAGTCCCGCACTCGAACCTGTAAGCGTGAAATTACCAGCATCTGTCACAAGATTATAAGTATGCTTAAGACCAATCGGTTCACCAGTCAGGCTATATATTCCAGTGTCAACACTAATTTTACGTCCTGCTTTGAGCGCTAAATCCATTCCGGTTAGAGTAAAAGCACCAGAATCAAGACTTAGCTTGCGTGCTGACTTCAGCGTTATATCCGTTCCGGTCAGATTGTATATACCGGAATTAAGGATTATCTTGCGAGTTATCTCGAATGTGACATCCGTTCCAATGAGCGTAAAATTGCCTGTTCCAGCTAATAACTCGTATCCTTTTGCCAGACCTACATTCGCACCTGTAAGCGTGAAATTACCAGCGTCTGCAGATAAGATATAAGTTCGTTTGAAATTAACCGGCGTTCCAGTTAGGATGAATGATCCACTTTCGGCTATAAGAGGAATTGTGTAATGAAGTGCTACATCATAACCAGTTAGGCTGAATGAACCACTCTCTGCTGCAAGGACATAAGTTCGTTGAAATGTTACATCGGAACCTGTTAAGCTAAATGAACCACTTTCTGGTGTAAGAACATAAATGCGCTCGAATGTTATATCTGTTCCAGTGAACTCGAACGTGCCAGAGTCAAGACTTAGTTTATATCCAGCCTTGAGCGTTACATCTTTTCCAGTAAGGCTGAATGTGCCACTATTTACGGTAAGTACATAAGTTCGCTTGAACGATATATCTGTTCCAGTAAGTGAAAACGCACCGGAATCTGGAATTAATTTGCGAGCAGCCTTGAGCGCAATATCTATTCCGGTAAGCTCAAACGTTCCAGAATCTAAGCTAAGTTTGTGAGCAGCCTTGAGGATTACATCCGTGCCATTTAGAGCAAATGCGCCGCTATCAGCAGTCAAAATAAATGTGCGCCTGAAGGTAACTGCTGTTCCAATTAGGTTAAATGTTCCTGCGTCAGCCGCAAGCTCACGTCCCGCTGATAATGTTATTGTTTGACCGGTAAGCGCGAAAGAGCCGGTATCTAATGTCAGTTTATAACCCACTAACGGGAAATAACCGACTGGAATACCAGCCTTGCCTAAATACTGGTCTAACAGAACGTAATCAGCGCTCAACAGAACTCCTCATTCTCCTCAAGCATAAAATGCTTAGACGGGGTCATTCGGATTGAGCGTTACAGCAGTCCGATTGCCATAAGCATCTACTGTAGCTTGTATTCTATCTACATCATCACCAGTCGAACGGAACTTGATTGACGATGTCCCGCCACCACTTACCTTGCCAGCAGCAAAAGCTAAAATAATGCGAATTGCATCTTTTAGCGTGTAAGTCCCCTCAATATTCTCTGCAGTCGCCATTTTTGCTGCAATCTCGTTGCTCAAGGTTTCAAGCGTATCGCCATCAGCACCCACCCGTGCAACCTGCGTTGCCCCTGTATCTGCTGCCTTGAGCGGAAATGCCGTGCTCTCGTCAAATTTAGCAGCCGTAATGACATCATCGGCAAGTGAGGTAACATTCACATCCAGCGAATCTGTTGAGCAGAGCGTGTCATAAACATTCGCTGTTACAACCAGAAAGTCCTGCCATACTGGAAGCGCCCCACTTTTACTCACAGCAACTCGTAACCTGCCTAACGTGCCAGTATCGGTAGAATTCAGCGGAATATCGTAGTAGCCGTTTTCATCGTGAGTTGCGCTCTTAGTGCTGTTCTTTTGTGCGAAGTCACCGCCGTTTTTACTCAGCCGTATGTCCGCTTGCGCAATAGATAAAGCCGTCTCAGCAGTTTTGCCGTCTGTATCGTCAATAAAAGGGCCGAGCTTTATGGTCGCCGCTGTGCTTTTTTTGAGTATGTTCATTAGTTACCTCGCATCCGTGCGTAATATAGAAAGAACTTCGGCAATTTTGCCTCAATAACTTTAACATAACTTGAAGACTGAATATAATTGATATAAAGCGTTTTTCCCTCTGCTGTCAATGCTTGCCACGCTGTTTGAGAGGTGGCATTGGGGGCATATCCATATAAATATCCAAGTCTTGAGGATGGGACGCTCCAACTAACATTATTACTTGCAAACCATCCTGTAGCAGAAGGAAGCATAAACGAAGTGAGAGCGGTGCAGTTTTGGGCGTAATAGTACATAAATTTGGTGCCGACACTCGTTAATCCAGAAGTGTCTGGTACAGATAATGAAGTGAGAGCGCTGCAGCCGTAGGCGTAGTTTGACATAAAATAGTCGCCGACACTCGTCAATCCTGAAGTGTCTGGTACAGATAATGAAGTGAGAGCGGTGCAGCTTCTGGCGTAATAAGCCATAAAATAATCGCTAACACTTGTCAGCCCAGATGTGTCTGGTACGGATAATGAAGTGAGAGAGGTGCAGCCGTTAGCGTAAGAACGCATAAAAGATGCGCCAACACTCGTCAATCCAGATGTGTCGGGTACGGATAACGAAGTGAGAGAGGAGCAGTTAGTGGCGTAATAAGCCATAAAATAATCGCCAACACTTGTCAGCCCAGATGTGTCTGGTACGGATAATGAAGTGAGAGAGGTGCAGCCATAGGCGTAATAATGCATAAAATAATCGCCAACAGTTGTAATTGCAGTAGCAGTAGTATCCCAATCAACAACAACCGATGCTTTTATGTTTGGCAATACCGCCGTTGTGCTCGAACTCATTCCAGATAAAGGCGTTCTAAATTGATAGACTTTACCCGCCGTCAGCGTGCAATCCGTAGAAAGCCAAGTACCAGAAGTACCTTCACGCCATTGCGTACTTTTCACCATCGACTTTGTAACCTGTGTGGCATCACTTGCGGTTGTAATCGTGGCGATTATTGCGTCATATGCTTGTGTCATGTTATATCCAATCGCAATAGTAAATTCACATCAGTCACCTCTCTCTGAAGCTAATCTCGATATTGAGCCATAAAGACCAGAGAGATTATGCTAATGTAAATACGGTAGCGCCAAAGTCAAGCGTAAAGGTCTCACCAGCGTTTAGCGTAATCTCAGCTCCATAATCGTACCAGCAGATAAGGTCATCATCCGTTGCGGTGTCGTTATAGAGTACCACGTAGCGGAAAGGATCAACTGCAGCAGAAGCGGTCATCGTCAAGTCCTGTAAAACCAAACTATAAGTGCCATTAGTTTGGCTGGAGCTTATACGAACTGGCGTCAACGGACTGAGATTTGTCGTGCTGACAGTCGTCAAATCCGTAAGCACGGCTTTTGACGCTGTCGGTGCATTCGCTGCATTACACAATGCAACCTTGATAGTATCTGAACCCAGATTGTGCTTGCCTTCAGCAAGCGCCTCCACAAAACTATAAAACTTATTGAAATTTGCCATTTGTTACCTCCATATGTAACTATTATACTCAATGTAACTCTGGGTGTGCTTCCCAAAGTTTATCTACTTTTTCCTCGAGCGTTGGCTCTGGCTCAGGCTGCCCAGCGAGCCCAAAATAAGCCACAATGTCATCACTTGTCCCGTTCCAGCGGTCAAGGTCAACATAATAGCTGGCAACGCCATATTCGGCTCCGTTCCCTTTCTCACAAGTCTGATGAATGAGCCACTTGCTTACACCTTTAGGCAATGCGGGTGGCGGGTTCTTTTCAGGCGTGAATTGCGGATATGGCAAAGCCTTTAGATAATTAGCAAGCCACCAGTCCACGCTGGGCAATTGCGATATATCCACGAACTGATTTATCCAGCCCGCACGGCTGTATATTATTGGATAGCGTCCAGTTTGCGCTTTCACATATTCAAGACACCGCACTAACGTGTCTGTAATTTTGGCTTTAGTTTGCCCGTGATCCAGCTCCACATCTAACACCAAGCGGTCGGTTGCGGTGGGTCTAACGATGTTCAGGAAGTGCTGCATTTGGCTGATGGCGGATTCTTCTGGGTATATCACATGGTACGCCATGCGGGGAACGTCAAGATTGTCCCAAGAGTAGCGAAACCATTTATCCTGATACCCCCAGCTTATACCCGCACGCACTGCTACAAACTCACACTTTGCGTTTATGACGTCAAAGTTTGGCTTGCGCTTGCCGTCCCCAGAATATTGATAAGCAGAAATGTCTATGCCGAGCGGAAAACCCATATTGAACTCCTTGTAATAATTTTACCACTTTTATGCAATTTCATAAGTAATCTCAAAGCCTAAAGAATCGTCCTCGCCCCACGTAAATGGGACAGTTGCTGATATTTTAGTTGAGTTTGAGCCCTGTGTCGGGTCAGTAAACATATTTATAACACTAACACTATTAACGGGAACGATTTCTGCAATTCTCTCATAGTTTGCAGTACCAACTTTTCGAAGGTGTGCCACTCCATAGAAGTTAATCCCAGCAGTATTCACGGCATTTATCGGCAATGAAAATGCCCAGTTGCCAGAGCCGTACGTGGTAGTGCTGCCCATAACCATCCCAAGAACGTAAGTGCAAAGTTTTCCAATCACGATATATCGCCCAGTCAGCGTTCCATTTCCTATCGATGGATTAGTTGTGGCTGCAGTCCAAGTCGGAGTGTAGGATTGCCATACATACGCAGGGCGCTCCCACTTTTGCAGCCTTTCCACTTCTCGTTCAAGCTGCTTAATGCGCTGAATTACAGCGTCCTCAAAGTTGCTCACAGTTCACCTCTCAACCTAACATCTATCTGCTCGCCATTATCCTGATCAACTTTCACTTTCACGCTCGAAATGTGGCAATCCACGTTATAGCCAAAAGCTTGAGCGGTAACAATATCTCCAAATTGATAATGGATGCCGTATTGCATTCCATATGTATCTAATAGCCTGCCAGTCAATATCTGCTTTGGTTTATAATCATTCAATACTTCATCACCATCAGCTTGCAGCGCTGCAGTGGTGTCATTATCACGGCTATCCTTAAAATACTCACGGCGGTTCCACTTACTTGCGCCTATTCTGCTGGTATTATAGCGTTCTACTGTTAATCTGGCATTTTCTTCACCTTTACCAGCCACAAGCACCCAGTTGCGCTCATCAGAATGAAAAGTGCCAAAAGAAGCTTCGGCTAAATTCCCATATTGCTTGCCAACCAGTCGCGGGTCGCCAGATGTGCGGCTATGATCTGTCCCTCTTTGACCGGCATAAGTGCGGAACTGAAATGTAGCTGGAGCCGTCCTGACCACATCAAAAGCTAAATAAACGCCATTTTCATTAGCCACATCCGCTAACTCCTGAAGTACAGTAAAAACGTTCCTATAAGCAAACGCCTTTGTAACGGATGCACCGCCAGCTCCTACATTATTTTGCACACTCAGCTTTACCCTATTACCACCTGCTAAATCGCCTAACTGTTCTCTAACAATAGCCTTCATCATATCGTCAGGCTTACCCGTCTTTTCGGCTTGAGCGCTGCCAGCATAAGCCCAAACGATAGCTGTGTCCAGCAGCCAGTTCGCATCGGTTGCGAAAAGCTGTATATACTCTCTGCCGTCCCGGTCTGTGTAAAACTGCCAGTCCTGCAAGAAATAAGCGGTATCATTTTGCAACTCCAGCGAGCCGTGCTTTTCCCGCCATATCTCGAACAGCTGCCCAACAGCAAAATCCTCATAGCGCATAAGCTGACGGGGAATTGTCAATATCATGCTGCCTATGGTGTTCTCTGTTCTAACATACTCAAGCGATGTAAATGCCTGAATAACCCCTAATTTGACTCCAGCATCGGTATACCAGTCTACTTGGTATCTCATTCTAACAGTGCTCCGTCTATGCCCCAGAATTTAGGCTTCCAAGTAATCCAAGCGTTAGTAGCTGCGGTTGTGGTCGCCTTATCCATAAACAGGCTAATCGAATTACTTCCGGGCTTCAGATAGAAATTTCCATAATCGCTTCCGGGATTTATATAGCGCAACAGGTTTCCCCGTCCAGCCCATCCGCCTCTGAATTTCAAGTAGACGGGGTCGAAGTTCAAACCAATCCATTCGCCTTTCTGAAGCGTCAAGTCGTTGAATTCTATATGTGCTCCAGTTGTGTAATTGATAATGGAGTTAAGCTTTCCGGGACCCGTCACGGAAATAAATGGATAAGTGTTTGCTGAACCGCTCGAAACGTTAAGGTTGAGCGCAACCACACTTGATATGGCATTTTGTCCAGATGCTGCTGTTGAAAATTGACCTCCTAAATAAAATGACCCATCAGACGCCTCGAGCATTGCTAAAATAGGAACATTTATATTAGGCAAGTCGATATCCATTCTTTGCCAAGCACCGCCAACTGATCTTGCCACTCTGTCAACTTTTAAATTTCCAGCAGTGGTAAAAGTACCAGATGCATAAATATCACCATTAGAAGCACATCTAACTTTATATACATTATAAACACCTCCACCTGACAAACCTCCTGCCTTTAACGAACCCCAATTATTACCACGCCAAGCGGCAATACCAACAGCATTAGGGTCTCCACCTGCATTTGTAAAACTACCGCCAATTATGATTGTTCCATTAGGATTTATATCAATTGACCATACAAAACTGCTAATTTCAGTTGCGCCTAAACTTGTAAATGACCCGAATGCCGACCCATCCCACCAGCAGATATAATTGCCATTCGTTCCAGTTGCATTGGTAAAGTAACCACCAATCAATAATCTCCCATCAGGCGTAAACCTTAAAGCTCTTACCGTACCGTTTAATCCAGTAGAGAGAGGCGCCCAATTAGAGCCATTATAATATGCAATATTTTTACAATTTGTACTTCCTCCTGCTGTATCGAAATAACCGCCGATAAAAATTGTTCCGTCTGGAGAAATCTCTATTGCATAAATAGTTGCGCCAGATGGGTGAGAAATCCCACTGCCAACTGCGCTCCAAATCCCAGTAGCAACAGTATATTTGGCAACATAGTTTGCGCCCGTCCCAGCAATATCTGTGAAATTACCACCAACATATAAATCGCCATTTGCGTCAAAAGCCATACACCAAATAATATCGATGATACTATTTGCAGAAGTAACCCCAAGTCCTTGCCAAGCTTGATTAGCCTTACTCCATCGTGCAATTCTATATGTCCCAGTCACACCGCCCGCACTTGTAAAATTTCCACAGATATAAATATCACCATTTGGAGCTTCCTTTATATCACTAATATTACCGTTTACTCCCGCCAAAGGATTTACATAACTTGAGCCATTCCACTTGCACCACCGTCCGCTCGGGTCACGCCTAACTATATAATTAGCTGCAAATTCCGCATACAGGTCAAGCTCGCCGCCTTCCTCATAAGCGCCGTCCAGCAGCCCGCTCGGAATTTCGAAATTCAGCACTGCGCGCTGATGGTTAGGCAGATCGGGCGTGTCTGTCAAAGTGGCAGGTAAAGGAATGCAACGGATGTCAATCGGGTTAGTGGCTTCATCGCCGTTATCGTCAAAGCCTTGATAGCGGATAATCCGTTCGCCGTGCGGTCTAACATCCGAGCCCCAATTAATGCCAAACTGCTCTTCTACTTTCGCACCGTCCAGCAAGTCTGGTCTAAGTGCGTCAATCAGCGCTTTACGATTAGCTTCAATCTCACCCAGAGTTTCACCAGTAAAGTCCACAATAATGCTAAATTGCCTTGATTTGCGGATGTGATCTTGGTATAAATCACCGCCTGATGTCATCTTAGTTAATATCTGATTCCAGTCGCCGTGTCCTAAACCCGTAACCTGAACCAGCTGGCAGTAGTCTTCTAAGTCCAGCAATTCACCACCCAAGCCAGTATAAGCTGAGCGGATAGATGCGCTGCTTCTAATTGCGCCTTCCCATTTGCAACCATCACCATAGCCGTGCATGAATGTGGTAGCCTTGCTTTCCTGTTCGAACTGGACGCCGTCAACATAGAATGGCAAAGTAGAACTAACCGCATCTCTGGTAACTTGCACTCTGTAATTAGTTACACTTTCAGTTGCTGATAAAGTAACCTCCATCCTTTGCCAATAGCCAGTGGCGGTAAAAGTTTTAGTTGCTCTGGCTGTACCCGTAGAAGTGGCAATAACAATGCGCATTGGCTGCCCTGCTACGCCTTTTACATCACAGCTAAATGTATATTTAAGACCGCTGGTTACTTTCAACCCGCGATTGTAATAAGCTGTTCCAGCCGTTCCGCTTACAGGCGTTACTTTCATAGAATAAGCATTGCGCCGTGTTTCTTCTCCAGTAAGAGAGAGCGATGCATTCAAGCCCGTCCAATAACTAATTCCTTCTGGTGTTGCAAAGGTAGGATTCCAAATCTCATTCCTGCCTGCCTTCGGCTTCACTATCCAGAATTTCTTTTGTGTCAATACCGGTGCGGTCATGCCCAAGCCTCCATAAGCTCAAATGCCGTCTTTACATCCGCTGGATTGCTACTTGTCGGCATTGTCAAATTGTATACATTCCCACTTTTATTTACGCCTGCCCGAACGAGTGCGTCAGCGATTGCCCTGCCTATCTCGTCAGCGTTTATGCTCTCTTTAGATGCGCCACCAGCTAACGCCTTGCTCAGCGCTCTCTCTGCATCTGCACGGCTCATAATGAAGCCGTCTGCTGACGGTACGAATAACTCGCCCCGATAGCCATATTCCTGCCAAGTGTATGGAGCGCCGCCTTGCACAGCGCCGCCAACGGCTTGAGTAGTTCCTCTAATCGTTGTGTTATAAAACACGGTGCTAAACTTAGCTGGTGGGTTATAGCTATCAATCGCACTTGTATCTAAGCTGAGTTTTACTGGAAGCATGTCTATTTTACGTTTTTCCAATTCCGCAAGGTCTGCCATAACATCGTCAATATTATGGTCAATTTCAAGCCTTTTACCTTCAGGTAGATTTTCAATATCCTCTGCAAGGTCTTTTACCAACTTGTTATATTGCGCTTGCGTTATGATGCCATCATCCAACAGCTCTTTATAAATGTTGACCTGTTTGGTGGCTGCAACTGTGTTTTGGTCGACTAATCCCATCTTGACCGCTAAATCATAAGCAGCTTCAGCACTCAGCCCTTCAGAAGCTATTTTGAACAGCAGGCTTTTAGAATAAGAGCGCATTGCAGCATCGGCATTGTTGGTTGCGTCTGCGACTTCCTGTTGAGCAGTAGCTGCTTCTTTGTTAGCTTCTTCTAACTGTTTTGCCGCAATGGACTGCGCAATCATAGACTCAGCGGTTTGGTCAGCAGCAACACTACTATCACCAAGTATTTCGTTTAGAGCATCTTGTGCAATTGCTAACTGTTCAGCCGTTACAGTACCCATTCCGGTATGAACACCGATTTCTCGCATAATGGCATTGTATTCATCGGCTTCAATAAGCCCAGATTTCTGTGCATTCCTCAATCCATTAATAACATTTGTAAACTCATCACCAATCTTAACATTGTTAGTAAGATTATCTGCCAAAGTAGCCATTGCTGGAGCGAAAACATCCATTGTGTCAGCCATGCTAAGTTTGATTGCATCGCCCAGATTTTTGAACGCCGACTCCATTTGCATGATTTTTCCAGCACTTGTCTCAGAAATATTACCGACCCTTTGAATCTGTTCTTCAGCTTGTTGGAGAAAGGCTTCAGTAAATGCTTCTTGCGCACTCAACCCAGAATCTTCTAATGCTTTCACCTTTTCATCAAAGCCTTCTACGGCTACACCAAGCTGGTCAAAGCGCATGGTTGTCTGGTTTGTCAAAGTTAGAACAAGCTGATTCATATTCATGCCCAGTGCGCCTGCGACAGTGGTAAGTCTAACCACTTCCTCATGCGTGTCAGCAAGCCCGAGCGCCATAAAATTCGCAGCGCCTGCAACCAATTCTGCATCGCTAACCGTGCCGCGAGTTGCCTCTCGCAAATCGACTAAAAGAGCGTCCGATACAATGCCAATTGATTCTGCTAAATTGTCAAATTTTGTTCGTGTGTATTCAAGCTCAGCCCCCTCTTTTAGGTCTTCATAAACCTCCCGTATTGCCAAGCCAACAGCAGCCATTGAACCAGCAACAAGAGCAGCGGTTCCAATCACGCTGGATAGAGAAGAGCCAAATCCTTTTACCCCTTTTTCGGCCGTTTTGCCAGATTTGCCAACACCCTCGATTTCGTTTTTGACTTTGTTAATCTCGCCGCTGGCTTTATTCAGTGCGGTAATTATTAATTGCAGATTAGCCATACTTTTCCCTCAACTCGTTAACTTCCATCACGATATTCCACACCTGCTCATGCTCACGCTTCCACTTTGCGGATTGACCCGGAATTTGCCCTTCGTTCTTATACATCTGGAATGCCCTGTATACATTGCCAACCTGCCTCAATTTGCGCATTAAACCAGCAGGCTGCTCCATTACGCCGCCTGAAAACGGAAGCGCATGATATTCCTCACAATTCAAACTGAGTTCCAGCAAGCTCGGCATCGCGCCTTTGCCTTCTGCATAATCGGCAACCTGTATCAGGATAAAGGGTCGAGGTTCATTGCCTCGCTAATCAGCTTTGCAATGCAATCTGCCAGCCAAACGATGTGCGCAGGCTTAGCGTTGTCTACAT
>Ga0255340_1003253_pt1 | contig 17382 bp, 14 predicted proteins | sample wastewater_treat_7_FD_192417 | JGI IMG/M metagenome (GOLD analysis project Ga0255340, IMG submission 192417) | Wastewater microbial communities from Lulu Island WWTP, Vancouver, Canada - plant10 | ecosystem: Engineered > WWTP > Wastewater > Unclassified | place: Canada: Vancouver, British... | reverse complement strand
TTGAAAATGATTTAATACATGTTGTAGTAGATACAACAAATAAGTTATCTATCAAACAATTATCGGATAAACTATTTGAAATTGATCCTGATGGATATGCACCAGATCTTTGGATGGAAGGAGATTTATCAATAACAGATAAAATTGAATTTGTACCAAGAGTTTATAAATTATTTAATGTATTAGATAATGGTGAAAAAACTATAAATCTTTCTAAAATTCCTAAATCTGATCTATATCTTTAAAAAATTTTAGGAAATAATTTCATAATTTTTTGTTTACTAAATATTGATATCCGATTATGACAATCAGATATCCCATAAGAAACATAAATATTATCTTCAAATTCTGAAATACCAGCAGCAAATTGTATTCTTGCTTTTGAATCTAATTTGCACAATTCTGAAATACCTAATATTTTAAAAGGTGATCTAGATTCAAAGATGTAAAAAAATTGTTTATAATCATGAGGATATCCACTTGTAGTATGACCTATATTAATATAATATTTTTTTCCATTTAATACAGTTTTAATAGAATTAGCTCCTCCTCTTAATGATTTATAGCTTGTAACATCTAATCCATTATTTCCTGTTTTATAAACTTCAGTTGTTATTCCCAAATTAGTATCAATTTTAAATATAGTATGAGGTGATATACTATATTCACATAGTAAATCTCCTTTATATTCAAAAAAAGCCCAATTTTTTTGTGTTTGTAATGGGTTAATATTAATTGGAACATCTAATATTTTAAAGGTATTACGAGGATTTTTTAATTTAAATATACATATTGCATTATTGCAAACACTACGTTGTTCATCAGAACCTATTATATTTGCAACTACCCATTTTTCTTTTTTATATATAAATAATTTTGGGTCCTCAATCCCATTGCTTTCATATCCAAATTTACCAGAACATCCTGTCATTTTATGATAATCTAAATCTATTAATTTAGATTTTATTAAATTACCACTGTTGTTAAGTTTAACATAAAATACATATGAAAATAATGGTCCTGGAGAAAATGATTCACATCCATTTGATGATGAACAACGAACTACTCCTTTATAACCATTTTTATATTTATGACATGATAAATTATACATACCCAATTTATTTGGACCATGCAATCTATTTTTAATAGATATATTTTCGAAATGTTTCATAGCTAAACTCTTCATATTATCTGTATCAACAGATAAAGAAAAATCAGATTCTAATATTTTGTCCTCGTTTTCTTTGTTTGTTAACAGTATTATTACCACTAATAATACCATAGTTGCTATAACTGTTAATAATACATAATATTGATATTGATTCATCGGAACATCAAATTTTAATATAAAATTAAAATTTATATTTTTAATATTATTTTTTGGAGATTATAAAATTAACATGGATACAAATAATAATCATTGGGTAGATAATAATTTAATAGATTTAACATGGTTAGCGCAAGTTCTTTTAATAATTGCATTTTTTGCATTATTAATTATGGCCATAATCTTATTATCAGATTTTTATATTGCTGATAATGGAAATTGTAAAACATTTAAAGATGCAGCTTTAGCTGGAGAAATAGATAGTAAAGAATATGCTATAGAATTAACAAATTGTCTATTAAGTGATGGAATTTGGCCTATAGCATATTTAAGTTCAGCAATTAGTACAGGATTTATAGTACTAGGATTAGGAATACCTGCAACAATACAAAATATTCTCATTATATTTCTTTTTACATTTATTCCATATTACGCAATAGTATTGTTTGTATATCATCATTATGTACAATTCGTTAAAACATCAATAACTAAATATATTGAAAATAGTACTCCTAATACTAAAATCAAAAATCTCGATAATATTGAAAATGTTGAAAATCTCGAAAACGATGACACAGATAATAAAGATAACAAAGAGCCAATTATAAAAAATTTGGATTGATTTTTAATCAAAATATTTATTTAATAAATATTTTTTATTCGATAAGGGATGCTATATAAGCACAACAAGTTTTTTGATATATATCATTACCATATTTAATATAATCATCATTATATAGTTTTTCTATATTATCCCAATTTTTAACTAATTTTTCCCAAGTATTAGAAATATTTCCCATTTCAATAAGTCTTTCTTTCCATTCAGGATACCATAATAATAAAGATATATTTCTCCCAAAATCATCCGAATCATAAGGATAAGAATATTTGTATTCATCAAAACAAATATATTTTTTGTCAGTTGTCATAAATTTAAAAATTGCTTTAGATGATGAACCATAGACATCTTTTTTCTGTAAAGGTTTTTCAGTATATTGTTTTACATTTGGTATTTCATATTTAACATTATTTGTGTTTTTATAATAAAAATAATCTTTTTGATCATTCATTGTATTATTTTTGTATTTGTATTAAATTATTATGTAAATTAAAACCAATTATTTTTATAATAATTTAATACATTAAAATGAATATACCAAGAACCCCAAAACCTAGATCTGTGGATGATATTCAAGATCAATCTAGAGATAGATTTGCTGGAATAATAATAACAAATAAAGAAAATACTATATCAATTGATAAATATTTTTTGGAATATGATCATTATGAATTATATGATGAAAATAAATCATATAGTAAAAGAATATATCAATCAGCATATAAAGGAACTTTACGTGAATATCAAAATTATTTGTATATACTTGAATCAGATGATGAAAATGAAAAAGAATATTATGTGGTAGCTAAGAAAATATATAATCATTTAGAATCATTAGAAAAATATTGTCCTTGTTTAAAATGTTCTGCTTCATACTTTAATCCATTAAAATATATTTGGTGTCCATACTGTACAAATTGTATTAAAGCTGGTAAAGGATTTACTAAAGAAGAATATATTAAACAGGCAGAAAACAACAAAAATTTATCTCAACCTCATATATTTCAAAAATATATTAAAAACAATAATGTTTTGAAATTAGGCGAATTAATAACTTTTATTATGTTTATTTTATTTAATGTTTGGATATTCACATGATATATTTCTATTTTTTAGAAATATATTTACATTATTTAGTTTATGTTATGTTTGATCATATTTACATAATTTTATTAATGGCAAGTTGTGCACCACCTAATATTGTAAGTCCTGCAAGTCCTTCAACATTATCAGTTAATATATGAAAGGTTGCAATTTCAGGTGCTCCATAAATATGTAAGAAAGTTGAGCTCATTATATAAGTTTCAAGAGTAGCTCCTACTGCTGTTATACTTACAGATGATCCTGGAATTATGGTATGAATATTATCACTTCCATAGATTGTTAAATGATAATTTCTATCTTGGGAAACCTTAAAAGGTATATTTAAAGTAATTTCATATAATCCAGCATTAGTAACTCCATATGTTCCAGTGGTAGGAGTATCAATAAATCCATTGTTTACAAGCGGTGGTGAGTCAAAAACAATAATTTCATCTAATGTTGGGAGTGCTATTGTGACTGCATCTGCTAATCTGTAAGCAAATAAATTAGCACCAACTCCAATTACTCCAGTAGCACCAGTTAATCCAACAGCTCCAGTTTGTCCAGTTAAACCAACAGCTCCAGTTTGTCCAGTTAAACCAACAGCTCCAGTTTGTCCAGTTAAACCAACAGCTCCAGTTTGACCAGTTAAACCAATAGCTCCAGTTTGTCCAGTTAAACCAATAGCTCCAGTTTCACCAGTTAAGCCAATAGCTCCAGTTTGACCAGTTAATCCAACAGCTCCAGTTTGGCCAGTTAATCCAACAGCTCCAGTTTGTCCAGTTAACCCAACAGCTCCAGTAGCACCAGTTAACCCAACAGCTCCAGTAGCACCAGTTAATCCAACAGCTCCAGTAGCACCAGTTAATCCAACAGCTCCAGTAGCACCAGTTAACCCAACAGCTCCGGTTTGTCCAGTTAACCCAACAGCTCCGGTTTGTCCAGTTAAACCAACAGCTCCAGTTTGTCCAGTTAATCCAACAGCTCCAGTTTGGCCAGTTAATCCAACAGCTCCAGTTTGTCCAGTTAAACCAACAGCTCCAGTTTGTCCAGTTAAGCCATTAGCTCCAGTTAAACCAACAGCTCCAGTTTGACCAGTTAAACCATTAGAACCAGTTAATCCAGTTGCACCAGTTACACCTCGTTGTCCAGGATAACCATCACATCCTCTATATCCATCAGGTCCTCGATGTCCATCAGGTCCTCTACATCCATCAGGTCCTTTACAACCTTCAGGACCTTTTTTACCTTTGTCACCTCTTTCACCTTTTTCACCTCTTTCACCTCTAACACCAGTAACTCCAGTATTTCCTCTGACTCCAGCAGCTCCAGTTTGACCAGTTAAACCAACTGGTCCTTGAGCTCCAGTTGATCCATTAGCTCCATTAGCTCCAGTTGATCCATTAGCTCCAGTTTGTCCAGTCAAACCATTAGCTCCAGTTAATCCGTTAGCTCCAGTTAATCCGTTAGCTCCGGTTAATCCTTTGTTTCCGTCATGACCTTTACATCCTCTGTCTCCATCAGGACCTTGGCAACCTTTTTCTCCTCGATGACCTCGTTCACCTTTTTCTCCCTTTTCTCCCTTTTCACCTTTGTCACCTCGTTCACCTCGTTCACCTTTGTCACCTCGTTCACCTTTATCACCTCGTTCACCTTTATCGCCTCGTTCACCTTTAGCTCCTTGAGCTCCAGTTAAACCGTTGGCTCCTTGAGCTCCAGTTAATCCGTTAGCTCCTTGGGCACCAGTTAATCCGTTAGCTCCTTGGGTTCCAGTTAATCCGTTGGCTCCTTGAGCTCCAGTTAATCCGTTGGCTCCTTGAGCTCCAGTTAATCCGTTAGCTCCTTGAGCTCCAGTTAATCCGTTAGCTCCTTGAGCTCCAGTTAATCCATTGGCTCCAGTTAACCCTTTGGCACCAGTTAATCCATTTGCTCCGGTTAAACCTCTAGCTCCTTTATCGCATTTTGGGTGTTTTGGATGTTTTGAATGTTTTGGATTTTCAATTTTAAAATTTTCTTCTGATTCATCATCAAATATACTAGACTTGTTATGTCTACACGTTGGTTTGTGTTCACTCGTCATTTTTATAAACTATTAATTTTTTTTTTAAAAAAAAAAGAAAAATCACGATAACATTTGTCTAAAATTAATTATAAAATTTATCAAATTCTATAATTTTTGAATATATTATTATATAATTTCTTTAACAAAATTACATAATAAAATTTTTTAATAATTAAGTACAATGATATGAAAATTTTTATATTAATTAATATAAAAATTTTTGTATTGATTTATATTACAAAAAATTAAATTAAATAATATTTTATATCATACATAAATGGATCCTATAGATAAAATATGTCGAAATTTTATTAATAATCCATCAATTGATCCTTTTTCTGGTAAAACAATAGAAATACATGGACCTACTTATAATAAATTAATGAAATTATGTGAAGATAATGATTATACTGAAAAAACGCAAAAATTATTTAATGATCTAAAATCTGAAGAAGAAATAGGTATTATTAAAAATAAAGACATAGATAAATATATGCTTTCATTTATGGATTATTCAGAGATCATAAAATTATTGAAAGCTGATAGTCGTATGAGAAATATAATTTATGATGAAATACCATATATAATGCATAAACCTAAATTAGATATTTTTATATCTGATATTTATAATTTAGATGAAATGACTCTATTTAATAAAATAGTTATTGAATTGATTAAAAATAATAAGGATTTTATTAATATTATAAAGCTTTTATCGGAAAAATATTATATATTGCATGAAATTATTAAAATATTTGTTAGTAATTCTGATAATATTAATAATTTCAAAGGAGATGATCTAAATGATTTGATTGCAATATCTAATTATGACAGTAAATTATTTGTTTATATACAAACTATAAATTTGACTTATAAGCAACAATTAAAAATAAAGAATTTATTTAATTCAACTTCAGGTATAACCATTAATGAACCACAAATTGATTATTTAAAAGGATTATATTTAGTAAATTATACATTATTTCAAAAACAATTAGATTATATAATTGATAATGAACATATAATCATTGGATTAAATGATGAGGATTTGAAAGAATTAATAAAACTATCAACTAATTATCCTGAATTATATATTAAAATATATAATCTTATCCCTGTGATTATACAAAATAAAATTAATGATTATAAAAATAGAATTGTTAATGATCATGAAGAAATTTATAATTTGCTTAATGAGCTCGTATTTTTTTCAATTGATATATTAATTGAAAATAGCTATATAGCAAAAAATATTATAAAAACAATAGATAATGAAATTAAATCTTATAAAAATCTTCATATATATGAAGATTTTTATAAATATTTAGAACAATTTATATTTTTAAATAACTATGATAATACATATATTGTGATTAAAAGTTATTTATTAATGTTACCAGATTATATAGATAAAGATGAAATATTTTTAGGAGCATCAATTACAATAAATAATTATATAAATGACGAATTTAATACAGAAAATGACATTATAGATTATATTAGACAATTAGTCAGAATAGCTATTGATTTAACTGATCTGAATTTATTTTTTGTCATAACTAATAATACATTAGATTTATGTGATACATCCAAAGATGTTAGAAATATTATAGATGAAGGATTAACTTTTTTTGAATCATAATATAAATTTTATATAAATAATTATTTATATATAAATGAAAGATAATTCGTCCTATGATGATATTCATCAATATGAATCTGATGAATCATATGAATATGAATATGAAAAAAATAACAATTTGATTAAATATGATGATAATGATTATTTTAACATGATAGATAATGAATATGATAATTACATGATGGATGAACATTTTAAATTTTTAAATGATATAATATATTTAGATGCTCCTCTTTTATATATTATTAATAATATGGAAATAAATGTTATACATGGTGGTATTAAAGTTAATATCATAGATTACTTACCTATATTAAAAAAAGGTTATACAATCCCTGAATCATTAAGAAATATTATATACATTTATGAATTTTTACATGTTAAAAATCCTCAAAATGATATTTTATACAAAAAAGCTTTTGATGATAATGTACCTGAAAATTATTTAGATTATTATAAACATAATGGAAGATATGATAATATATCAATAGATGAATTATTATTAGAAATTGATTTAATTAATAAAATATTTAATGTATATATTGATTTTGAATTAGATAATGATAATAATATTAAATTAGAAAGTTTTGAATATCAATTAAATACTATTAATGGTTATGAATGGGTTAATTATATATTATTTTCACCATTAAAATTATATATGGCCATAATTTTAGGGGATGAACTAATTGTAGAAGACTTTTTAAATGATGTAGATCCACGAAATGATAATAATGAAGCATATCATTTAGCAATTAATAAAGATAATAAAGATATCATCGAACTTGTTAAAAATAAAATTATTCAATTAAATTGGTTAGATAAACAAGTTTTGATAAAAGAATTTAATAAATATGATTTTTATCACGAAGATATAATTCAATATTATCAATCTAAAAAATATTAAACAAAAAACAAAAATAAGAAACAAAAATGAGAAATAAATAAAAATGGGCAAAAATGTTTTAGATAGATTTTAAAATAGATTCAATTATGCATACAAAATCATCTATATTTAATTCATAATTATGAATTATAAAATAAATAGGAAAATTCAAATTTTTGATATTACTTGAATTAATCATTATATTTTTATCACCAATTTTAACATCGACAGATTCATATGTTAATAATTTAGAAAATTTATCCCCTTTTATTTCATCTTCATTAATAAAATTACAATATAACATGTCATCTTTGACATCACATAAAAAAACGGAATGTTTTTCTTCATCTTTAACAAAATTAACAAAATAAGATTTTGATCTTATTTTTATGGTTCTTTTATCGTTATTTTTAACAGATCGTCTGGATTTTTTTGGTCTAATATTTTCTGATGATTTTGATGTTGTTTTAGCTCTTCCAGGAGAATCACTTACTGACATATTATCCTCATTGTCTTTTATTGTTGATAAAAGTTCATTTTTTCTATATTTGTAAGGAGGGTCAATTACTAATCGTAAATATATATTTTTATCAGCATTATTAATGATAGTTGTTAGATCATCTGATCTAATGTAATAATTTAAATTAGACATTTTTTCTAATTTATCTTTACAATCCTTTATATTTTTTATATTATTAAAATCTTCATCACTCCATAATGGAGGAGTTTCATATAGTACTGATATTTTTCGAGCAAATGCTTCATTTTCGGTTATTGTTTCTGTCATTTTATTATAGCGTAATAATAAAATAAAATAGTTATAAATAAAAAAAATTGATTTTTTTATTTTTTTATTATAATAAAAAAAATTGATTATTTTTATTTTTAAACCAGAAAAAATAATCAATTGTATTAATGGCAGATGATAACAATTTTCAATTATCAGATTTTTTGGAGTCGTATCTTAGTCCTTTTAACCCAAGATTTGTAGAACTTTTAAGTAGTAAACAAGAATATTTACTAAAATCATCAAGTGATGATAAAATTGAAAGAGGTGAAAAAGGAGAATTTATTCCACAACAACATCAAGAATTTTTATTTAGATTTCTTAGAGATTATGATGATTTATTAGATTTTTCATTGACAGGAACAGGAAAAACTGGATCTATTGCAGGATTTATGGAAATAGCATTGAGGGAACATGAGAAATTTCTAATTGATCCTAGTTCAGCTGATCCTAAATTATCTAATTTCAAAACATGCTTAATTTTATTTAAAGGTAAAACATTAGCTGATTCATTTAGAATTCAATTAGTATCTAAAATATCAGATGGACGTTATCTTAAGAAAGCAATAGAAATGGCGCCTGATGATAATAATGATAAAGCTCGTAAAAGAGCCATTAAAAGAGTACTTAGTAAAGCAGGTTATGTAGTTGATCATTATGAAAAATTTGCTAAAAAATATAATGGATTATTTAAGATTGGAGCAGAATTTTCTGAAGCAGAAAATAATAATTCGATTAAAAGATTAGCAGAATATTTTGGAGATACTATTTTTTGGATAGATGAATATCATAATCTTAATATTGAACCTGGTAAAACTAAGAGTTATAAAGTTAAGTTATTAGTATATGAAACTTTATGGAAAATTTTTCATTATGCACCTAGATGCAAAAGAATTATTTCTAGTGCTACTCCTTCAATAAATAATATTGAAGAATTAGCATTTGGTTTAAATTTAATTCTTCCTATGGATGGTGTTTTACCTTATAATTTTGATTATCAAAATGCACCAGATAATGATCTTTTAGTATTTTTTCCTGGATTGTTACCAGATGAAGCACGTTCTATGTCTCCTGAAGAAATAGGTCCATATTTTAGAGGACAAATATATGTAAATGTTCCTAAAACTAAAGATAATGTAATCGATGAAGATGTTAGAAGATACCAAGAACAATATGGAGCAGTGACAGGAGCTAAATATGATGGTAATGGTAATGAAAGAATTCCATTAAATTTAAGAAATATATCGGAAGAAGATTTAGAACCTTATTTAAGAGGTAGAACTTTTTATATTAAAAATAGACCATCACGAGCTGTACCAGTTGAACAAGGAATTATTCATGAAGTTAGAAGCGAATTAGCTACTTCATATATAACAACATGGAATACACAAATGTCAGATTTTCAAGAAAAACATTATGCAGATATAGTAAATGAAAAAAATATCAGTTTTTATGATGTAGAAAGACAATCTTCAAATGTTATATATCCTAATGGATTAGCTGGTAAAGCAGGATTTCATAAATATATTGATCTAAATGGTGATAAATTCAATGCAACAAAAGAATTTAAACATAAATTAACGAAAGGATTAATACCAAATACCAAAGATAATATTATTTTAATAATCAGTAGAGTGAGTAAATATAGTTCAAAAGCTGGTTATATAATGAAATCACTTGTCGATAATCCTGGTATTCATCATGTTTATACTAATTATGTTAAAGGATCAGGAGGAATTTCATTGGGTGTTTTTTTAGAAATGATTGGTTATGAAAGATTTAATGAAAGTTCTTCAGTTTTTACTGTTAATAAAGATGGTACCAGAAAAATCAAAATACCAAAAGCTAAACGTTATGTTTTATTAAGTGGAGATAAAACAAGCACTAAAGATTTTCAATCTATGATGGAATTATTAAATAGTGATGAGAATATGTTTGGTGAATATATTCAATGTATCATTACATCAAGTACAGGACGAGAAGGTGTTAATATATATAATATGATAGCAACAAATATTTTTAATCCAGAATGGAATCCTGCTACTATTTATCAAGGTTTATCTCGTGGTATACGTGTTGATTCTCAAGATAAACTTCTTGAAAAAGCTCAAAATATAATAGATGATTTACATAATTTATTATTAAATAAATTTGTAGATGATAGTAGTGAATTATATTTTGAAGGAAAAAATATAATAATAGCTTTATCAGGAGGTTTAAAATTAAAAGATGATCAAATTACTTTTGAATATATTATAGATATGATTAAATTAGCTATCAAAAGTTATAAAGGTAATGATCTTAATTATATTAATAAGGCTAATATATTGATAAATCTTTTAAATAAAAATAAAGAAACAACAGATTCTCAACAAATTATAGATTTGAATGTTAATATAATTACTAAAATTTTCAGTGAAAGATCTGGATTATATTACTCTTTATTACAAGAAATTGATGAATTAGAAAATGCATTGGAGATCACAACTAATATTGTGATAGAAAATATAAAATTTTTAATTAAAGAATTATCAATGCGAACTATTAATATAGATATATTTAATTATTACAAAATAATCAGAATGAAACTTTTAGCTATGATAAGTGAAGGAAACATTTATCAAAATAATATTGAACATGATCAATTTGCACCAGAAGCTTATCTAGAAATTAAAATTTATAAACATGCTGCAATACCATTAAAATTAATAAATGATACTAATAAATTAATCCAAGAAGATAAATTATCAATTGATGATCGTATTGAATCAATTGATTTAAAGATCTACAAGATAGGAGAAGCTAAACATCATAATATTGAAAGAGTATTATCAATAATGAGAAGAAATTCTGTAGGAAGTATTATTTATGCAAATATAAATAAAGATTTAACAGAAGATGAGATACCAAAACCAACTGTCATAGATTATAATAATTATAATATATTATATGCAACAGAAATTATATCTAATATCAAACGACAAATAATTGAAATTTGTCGTAATAATAATATATTTACATTATCTGAACTTGAAGATCTTTTATTTAAATATCAATTAAATTTTATATTAAATGCATTTAGAAAATTATTAGATTTTAATATACCTTTCATGAATAGAAATGGTAGATCCATTAATGATGAAATATTAATTAAAATGAAAGAATTATTTACATACAATGAAAATAAAACATTGAAATCAATTATTGATAAATTTATTAAAAATAAAATAATTATAAAACAATCATCAATATCAGAAGAAACAATAAGTTCATTAATAGAAAAATATAGACAAAATTTTGTAATAATTGCTCTTGAAAATTTAATTAATAATAAAACTCAATTATTTGATAAATTTGGTTATATTGTTTATTTATGTGAAAATAATGGATATTTTTATCTTGATAAAACATACCCATCTAACAATTCTTCTGATTTTAGATCATCTTATTATACAGATAATTTAATTACTATTAAACAAAGTAAATTAGAGGATATCTCTAATTTTAGTGAAAAATTATCAAGTATTAATGCTTTAGATAAAATAAAAGTTTTTAATAATAATGTAGATTTGATTAATCAATATTTGGAATTATTAAGTATTAAATCACAAGCAATTATTTTAGAAGAAATTATGATTGAAGCATTAAAATCAGATGAAAACTATTTCATATCATCACATAGAAATGATAATTATATTGATATAATCATAAATAAATATAAATATTATATAATATGGATGAATGAACCATATTCTCAAATTAAGAATTTAGAAATTAATTTGTTACATCAAGGTCCTAGACCAGGCAGACCTTCTAATAACAATGGTAAAATATCTCTTCCCAATCTTAAAAGTATCGAAAAGAAAAAAGAATTAAAAGTAATAACTGATTATGATACTGAAATAGTATATATTCACACATTATATTCTCAGGATACAAATAGAGTAAAATATGGACAAGTTGCAAGAGTATTAAAAGGTGATGGTCGTAAAAGAATAATTAAAATATCGGAACTCGATAGAGGATGGAGAGATATGATTGATGTTGAAAAAATTATTTATAATGAATATGTTCAACCTATTTTAATTGAAAGAAATAATGAAATTATTAATCATTCTGAAGAAATTATTAGTAAACTAGGAAATGGTGATGGTAAAAGAAAAGCTTTGTATGGAATTATAATGGATGGAGAATTTAGATTAGTTGATAAAGAAAGAGAAAATGAAAAAGCTAAAACTGATCATAGAAATACTGTTCCTGGAAGAAAAGGTCATAATTTCAAAAGACCATATTTAATTGAAATATTGTGGAGATTAGAAGTACCAATTCCAGCTTCTGATGATAAAGGAAATTTTGATGTCGAAATTACAGAAGAAAATAAAGATTATTTTGTTACAGGCTTAATAGGAGAAACACCTATTTATTATCATGGATTTCCTGGTAAAACAAAAGAAAAATTATTAAAAGGTAAAGAAGGAGAAAAAGGTAATGGTGTATTGAAAAAATTACTCCAAAGAGAAGATTTAATTAATTATACTTATGATGAATTGATTGAATGGGATTTATACAAATTAAACTTCTATTATAGATGGAATGTTGGTAAATTTAGTATAATATATATGCGTGATGTAATTGAATCTAGAATGAAAGAACTAGATATTATCGAATATAGATAAATATCTTTTTTAAAACTTTGTATATTTATAATTTTAATTAAAATTATAAATTATTTCTTTATCTAAATTAAAAATGACATCTATACGTGATATACCATTTGAAGATATTAAAAAATTTTTAGTTGCTAATCATCAAAATTACACTAATGATGATAATGCTTATGATCAAGCATTTATTTTATTACAAAATAAAAACTCTATTGGTCATACAAATAATATTATAGAATGGATTCTCGCTTACAATGTATTACAAAAGAATATAAATATTCCTATTTATACTGTTTATAATATAAATAATATGTCTCAAGAGGAAATTATTAATTTAGGGAAATTATTAAATATAAAGCTAAACAAAATTGAACATAAAAATATTAAAACTATTAAAAATGTTTTGAGATATTTAAATAAATTAGATGAAAAAACACTAATAATTCCTGATATTAGTGCAATTATTTTTAATAAACTATCAGAATTAGAAATACAAGATATTGATATATCTAAATTAGGATATAATGATATTATTGAATTATTATTGTCACATAGAAATAAAAAATCTATCAGAAATTTTATTTCTGATCATATTGATATGATAATTATTTATCATGGATTTTATTTTTATATCGATTTACTTTTTGACAATGAATATTTTACACATATGTTAGAAAATATCAATATATATAACAAAAATACGTTTATCAAAATAATAAACGATAACAAAAATAAATTTACTAATATTAAAACTTATAATACAGTTTTAAAATCATTGAAAGATAATGATAATGTTGTTGAAACATTTTTTTATGAAGAAGATATTAAATCTTTAATAGAGTTAATCAAAGATTTATTAATGATAAATGAAAAACAATTAGCTAGGAAAATATTTAATACTATTAATGATTTACATATACGTAGCGAAGATAATCCTTATAATTTTGAATTAATTTATTATATGATAAATAATCCAAATATAATTACTATAATAGAATTTATGGGAATAGAAGAATTTCTTATGATTTACGAACAATCATATATTTTAAATGATAAATTTATTAATAATAAGTACTTATTAGAAAATTTGGTTAATAATAAAAATTATGATTTGTTGATAAAAATACAAGAACTTTATGTTAAAAATGAAAAAAGTATGTTAATGCCTTTAGTTAAAAATAGAAACTATGATTTATTATTAAATATTTTACAAATATATATTGATTATAATGACAATTATAAAGATGAAATAATGGATTCTGTAATGATTTATATCAAAAAATTAACGACAATTGGGGATAACTATACTATTTTACATTATATTAAATCTATGGGATTATAAATACAAAAATATAAATAAATATTATTTATATTGTTATTATAAATATGGATAGGGGTATATCAATTTTAATATTTTTCTCTATATTAATTTTTTTTACTTTGATATGTTATTATGGAGTGTTAATAACATTATGGTCTAGTATAATATTATCATTGTTAATTTCATTGATAATAATGAATATATTTTATCCACCAAGTAATATTCCTATGGATATCCCAGATTATACATTGATAATTTATGCAATTATAGAAATTATAGGAATATTATTACTTATTGTATATATCATACATCATACATTAATAGATGTAAGATGTGATTGTGCATTAAAAGAATAAATAATTTAAAATTAAATTGTTTATTATAAATAGATGAGTCAACCGATAGATTTTTGTTTAGCAGATTTTTTAGAAAGGTTTTTTAGAGATATATATCCTAGAGAACCTAATTATGGAACAGGTATAGGTTTGAAAGTATTATTTCAAGTTTTTTCTTATTATGATAGAAACAAACCGACAGAAACTTTGAGTTCTATTGCTGATGAATTTTATAAATGTGTTGATCCTACTGTGAATTCATCAGCTATCATAACAGCAACCCAATTAGGTTACACTATTTTTTATTTAATTATTTTAACAGCAGTTTTGATGATATTAGTATTCATAATAGTAGGATTATTAGATAAAAAAAATCAAGGAGGTATTATTATAGGATTAATAATATTTTTTGTTATTATATATGTTATAGTTGGATGGTTATTAGTTCATAATTCGTTTTTAATAATATCAAAAGAAATAGATAATATAGAGGAAAATTTTAATAATTGTATTAACAAAACTATAAATAATTTAGAAAAATATTTTCTTGACCAAGAAAAAGCTATTGATAATTCTTTATGTCAGTATGATAAAGTTACTTTATTAGAACAAAATAATTTGATGGATAATAAATTGATGTCATAAACAAATATTTTATTATTAATAAAAATGAAATCATTATTTTTATTAACATTATTGATATTTTTAGTAAAATCGGCTGATTTCGAAATTGCAGGGTTAAGTACAAATATGAGTTTTATTTATTTTAATGGTAACAGTTGTAATTATGATAATTGTCCTAAACTCATTTGTAATATATTAAACAATACAACATCTGCTTATATCATATTATCTCCATTAAATAAAATATCATCATGTTCTAAAATACCTTTTAATTTTAATGTAAATATGATATCATTTATCTTAAATGATAAAATGCAAATATTATTACCTAATTCATGTAATACTATTAACGATTGTATGATGCAATCATGTAATTCTTATATATCTAACAAAAATTCGTTTTTGATGGCTTTTACAGGTCAATGTCTTAATTAATATTATATCTAAATATAATATTATAAGTATTTTTTCATAATTGTATCAATAAACAATTCTGGATTTTCTACAGTTATTTCTAATAATTCCATTGTTCTAAAATTAAATAATTTTCCAGATAATAAAAATTTTATGTTGTAAATAATATAAAGAAATATATGTTGCTAATTGTATAAAATAATTTTATAATTGTATCAAATCCTAAAATAAATAGGTATATCGGACCTCTAAGAAAAATAATTTGCTCCTTACATGAAAGTTCTAATAATTTAGTTATTTCTCTAGCCTTATTTTTAAGATCATCAAATGGAATATTAATAATTTTAATTCTAAAAATTTAATTTATGATATTATACATGAATCTATTGAATTACCATGTATATCTTGTGTTTCATAACAATTTATTCTATAATGGCCTGTTCTTTTACATCTAGAACATACATTATTTTTCCTAGCAATTTCTGCTAATTCATATTGTTCTTGTTGAAATTTACTACAATTATATAAATTATGTTGATTTGAATTACAGTGACTACATTGAGGATTGTAAATATTATTATTTACTATTTTTTCATAATTATTATCTTCTATGAAATTTCCTTTTATATCATATGTTTTATTACATAATTCTGTTATACAACGTCTACCGCATCTTAAACAATCATTATCTTGTATATAATTTCCATTAATATCTTTTTTAGCAAAACATGTACCTTTTTTATGATTATAACGTCCACATCTTTCACATCCTTTGTTGAATTTGTTTATTAAAAAAGTTTCATTCATAATATTATTATTGTTTGTTTTATTAGGACAATATTTAACAAAATGTCCAGATTCACCACAATGAAAACATTTATTATTGATAGAAATACTCATTTTTTTTAGATGATTCAATGTGTTATCATCCAAAGTTATTTGTACATAAGATCCACCTCTTACATTATCAACCCCATATTTATCCATATACATTCTAGTATATTTATCTTCATCATAATCATCACAATTACTTAATAATTCTATTAATTGTATAGGCTTATATTTTTTTGTCCAAGCACTTCCATCACCATTTATATGATTTTCAATTCTAAAATCTGGATTATTAGTTTTTCCTACATAAAATTTGTTTTGTTCTAATTCTAATATATATATATATACCATTTTTTACTAATATAATTATTAATTTTTAATATTTAATATTTAATATTTAATATTTAATATTTAATATTTAATTTTTAATATTTAATATTTAATATTTAATATTTAATATTTAATATTTAATTTTTAATATAATTAAATATTAATAATGTGTTAAAAATAAAAGTAATATAATAATAAATCCTATGACTGTTGTTAAAATCATACGGTTATCCTTTTTAGTTTGATCCACCAAAATTTAAAATATTATCTCCTATATTATCATCTACTATTTCTTTAATTGATATATCAATGTGTACTAGCGGTTATTTCCGTGGTGTTAAAATTGATAATTCAAAAAATATTTATCATATAATACTTCTTATTTTACTGAAAGTTGTCCGTTTAAATTTTTTAGACTTGATGATAAATGTATCAAACATATTTATCATATAGCACA
>Ga0255340_1003250_pt1 | contig 17395 bp, 13 predicted proteins | sample wastewater_treat_7_FD_192417 | JGI IMG/M metagenome (GOLD analysis project Ga0255340, IMG submission 192417) | Wastewater microbial communities from Lulu Island WWTP, Vancouver, Canada - plant10 | ecosystem: Engineered > WWTP > Wastewater > Unclassified | place: Canada: Vancouver, British... | reverse complement strand
ATCCACATCATCCCTGGTAAGGGCAGCGCCCTGTATCAGATCCGGGTCGTACTCAGCCATCTTGAGCTTGACTGAACCCATAGACGTTACAGTTCCGCCGATTCCGATGAGCCTATCAACTGGTCGCACAGCGTCGACACGGTTATCTCGGAGTATGTCAAGCACATACGACACTGCGGTCTCCACTTGCTCTGGGCCCGGCGGGTCTGAAGCAAGGTGCTCATCGGAGAGTTTGACCGCTCCAAGGTTGATGCTGAACCTGCGGTCGGCGCCGGTGTCCCCCCCGAAGATAAACTCAGTGCTCCCACCGCCGACATCGCACACGGCCAGTCGCCCCGCTGAAGCGCCGATGCCCGACAGAACTGCGAGATACGCAAGCTCAGCCTCTTCCTCGCCCGGAATCACCCGCACTGCAATCCCTGAGGAATTCTGCACCTCCCCGACAAAGTCGGCTGAGTTTCTCGCAGTCCTCAGCGCCATGGTGCCCACAGCGACGATCTCCTGCGCTCCACTGGCCCGCGCGAGTTCGGCAAATCCGGCCACCGCCTGCGCATTGCGGGCGATCGCCTCAGGCTGCAGAATGCCTGTGTCGCCCATGCCCTCACCCAATCGGGCAATGTTGTTCTTGTCGATGACACTGGCAAGACTGCCGTCGGACGCGCGTTCAGCAACATACAGCTTGATCGAGTTCGTCCCTATGTCGATTACTGCTTTTCTATCCATTTAGTCCATCCCCACAACGCGCTTCATCGCGGCAATGTAGTTTATGTTCGCATGGGACTCCAGCCCAAGTTGGCGTACAGTCTCGATCACAAGCGCCGGGTCCGCATGTTCTACGCAGATGGTCTGTAGAGGAGTAGAGTTGAACTCGGTGTGGGCAAACTCGACGGTGCATCCGTTGATAGTCAGCCCATATCGCCGCTTGCTCACGTTCACCGCGGCAAGGTCCGGGTGGGGTTTCACTATCTCTTCAATGAATTCGTCGTAAGTGTACGACTGCCCCAGGTCCGACGGAGCTGCGACTTGCAGAACGCCCAGCAGTCTCACAAGATCGTCCACACCCAATGGGAACTGCTCCTTCATGATCGGACGCCACTGCTCCAGGCCGTCGTCATTCACGGCCTGCAATGACTTGATGTCCATCAGGCCGTCGCGAATCTTGGTGTTCTCGTTGCTTCTGCGCGATAGTATGTAGACTTCCTTGCTCTCCTTCAGTTTGGCCTCGCCGTGGCTCAGCACTTTCGCGCCCTCGGCTTCCAAATTCTCTGCGAAAGTGCGCCATTCCCATCTGGGGACTATGACATTGTCCAAGCATCATCCCTCCGTCCACATGGCATATGGCGGGTTAGCACCTGCGGTTCACGGCCGTCGAACCATTGCTGCATACCACTACTATCTGCCTGCTGCAGTGTAAATGCACGAACCGTGCCAAATGCGTGACCCGGCGCGAAGCGGGCATTCAGTGACGGCGGGCTGAAGAAATGCGCCTCCAGCAGTTCATAATGACCGTTTCATAGGTTCAATATGATATCATGTATCAAGAAGCTGTGTGTCTTGGCAAGACGCACCACGTCCGGCTAACCGCAGGAGGGACCAGCCATGCCGTCATCGCGAGCGATCCTGTTTGTGGCCACCAATGACGAACTCGCCAGCATCGCCAGGGAAGTCGTGTCGAGCACGGAAGACTCAGTGAAGGTCGAAATCGTGATGGGCAACCCAATGAGCGCGCTACAGATCGCGCGTGACGCCGACAAGCAGGGTTTCGGCGCCATAGTGAGCAGGGGAACAACATCGCGAATCATGTCCGGCAGTGGTGTAGCCATTCCGGTCATACAGGTGAGGGTCACCGGCTACGATGCAGTGCGGGCGCTGCTTGCCGCCAAGCGCCATGCCGACCACGTGGGAATCGTGGGGTCTGATGACATGATTCGATGGTTGGATGGACTCGGCGGTCTGCTCGGAGTGAAGGTGTCTACGCGTTTCGCGGAATCGTGGGAACAGATCGGGGCTGCCATCAGGTCCCTGAGAGAAGAAGGCGTTGGCGCCATCGTAGGATGGAACCTGGTTCAGCGCAGATCGGCCGAGATGGGACTGCCTTTCGTGCCGCTGAGCTCAGGCAGAGAGGCGGTTCACGATGCGCTGGCTGAAGCTCGATCGGTAGCGAACGCCAGGTGGCGCGAGGCGGAGCGTGCGGAGCGGCTCAAAGCGATACTCTCTTCCGTGACAAATGCGGTTGTGGCGGTCGATTCTGAAGGCGCCATAACCCACTTCAACCAGGCAGCAGAGAGCATGGTGGGCATCAGTTCCGAGCAGGCCATAGGGCAGCATATTTCCACGATCTTGAAGTCAGAACAGACTGACAGATTGCGTGCAGACAGTGAATCCCGAGGAGAATGGGTAGAGAAGGTAGGATCCCTCACAGTGCTGGCCAGAAGCGAGCCCATAATAGTAGACAATCGCGTGGCGGGAGTGGTATTCAGCCTGGATGATGTGACTCGAATACGCGAGCTTGAGCGAATCGTGCGCGAAGAAGTGCGCGATACCGGCCATATGTCCAAGCACAAGCTGAGCGATATCGTGGGCACAAGCGCAGCCGTGACCGAAGCTGTTGAGCTGGCCGAGCGCTTCGCCAGGGTAGACTCTACCGTTCTGATTGAGGGCGAGACCGGCACCGGAAAAGAGCTCTTTGCCCACGGGATACACTCCGCGAGCGCGCGCAGGGATGGTCCGTTCGTCGCCGTCAACTGCGCCGCCATACCCGAAACCCTCCTTGAGAGCGAGCTCTTCGGATACGCCCCGGGCGCCTTTACCGGCGCACGTCAGTCCGGGAAGCCCGGCCTCTTCGAAATCGCGCACCGCGGCACCATGTTCCTCGATGAGATCGGCGAGATGTCCGGGCCCCTGCAGGCGCGACTCCTCCGTGTACTGCAGGAAAGGGAGACTATGCGCGTGGGCGGCGTCAGGGTGATCCCCATCGATGTGCGCGTGATAGCCGCTACAAACAAGGACCTGTTCGGCCTCGTACAGCAGGCAGCGTTCCGTGACGATCTGTTCTACCGGCTGAGCGTGCTGAACCTGCACATACCTCCCATGCGAGAGCGGCCCGAAGACCTTCCCGTGCTGGCAGAACACCTGATGCGTTCAGTCGCAGCGCGATTGCAGCGACGGCCCAGGCGCTTTACTTCCGGGGCCGTCGCCGCCCTGCAAAACTACTCCTGGCCCGGAAACGTACGTCAGCTCGAAAACACCATCGAACAGCTCGTGGCAGTCGGCGAAGAACGCCAGCCGGTGGAGCGGACTGAAGTGGACAGAGTCCTCGCGCGGTACGCCGCCCCAGGCAGACGCAATCGGCCTGATGCAGGTGCGCCCACTGCTGTTGGCGCGATCGAAGATTGCAGCCTGAGGAGAATCGAAACAGAAGTCATCCTCCGAACCCTGGATGAGGCCGGAGGCAACAAGGCTGAAACCGCGCGGCGGCTGGGCATAAGCAAGACTACCCTATGGCGCAGGTTGAAGCAGATCGACACGAGAGCGTAGTTCAGGCAGGACCATGCTCACGCATCGGATCCCAGCGTTCACGGCGGTGCAGAACACCTACTCTACATCGGGCGGCGGCCCTGTGCAGCCAGCTCGCGCTATTTGACTCGCGCTGCGCCGTTCTCACCAGCCTACGCCTTGCTAACCTGCCTGACCGGCCGCGCCTCGATGTACCCACGGTAGCCCATGGGAGCGAGCTGGAATCTGGGTGCGTCTTCGTCGGCCCACTCGAACCCGTAGACCTCAGGTCTGTGCCTCTTCATGACTTCCCACAGTTCCCCGATGGCCTCCTCGAAGCGGCAATCGTCGTACGGCTCGCCCTGAAAGACCATCATCTTGCACGGAGGCAGGTCCATCACCTCAAACCCATCCGGAACCTCACCGGAGTAGTCGGCGGGGACCTCCACTCCCTGGACATACGTCGACGTGCCGGGTTTGATCATGCCTCTCGGCAGCCACATTCCGATGGGCTCATACATCGCTTCCTTGACGCGCGATAGAACATCCCACACATCGCAGCCAACCTCTCCGCAGTACTCGAAGTAGTGTGTGGCCTTGATTCCCCGCTTCAGGATGACTTTTCTAGCCGGGCGCTCAACCACCTGGACAAAGAGTGTCTTCGCGGCTTCATCTGCGGCCATCTCGATCTCCCCTTTCTGAAGCTTGAGGTAGCGATCGCGTGCCCGGTCCGGCATGAACAGACGTATCGGCTTCGGGTTTCTGCGGTAGTCAACAGGGCAGAGCACATTATCTATTTCCGCGTGGCCGGGATTGCAGGAACACACCCAGCTCTGCGCGAATTCTCGCCGCAAATGGCGCGAAAGCAGAAAGGGCGGTGAAGACTATGCTAAGCGTCCGACGCACACGATTGACTCTGCTGCTGACAGCGGCATGTTTGATTGCGCTGTCGGCCAACGTTCTTGGCTCATCTGTTACACTCGTGAACGGAGCTACATACGATGCGCAGCTAGTAGGTTTCTTCACATTCAACGACGTAGATCACTTCGTGTTCCAGATGGCTGATGGGTCCTTGATGGCGTACTCACGGACGGAAATTGAGTCCATACAAATCAACCCCGGCAAACCACCTGCGGGAGGCATCCCCCTCGGGCAGGCCACGCAGCCTTCTGGAGGGACGCAGCCTTCTGGAGGGACGCAGCCTTCTGGAGGGACGCAACCGTCCAGCGCAACACAGCCGCCGGTAGCGGCAACTCCCCAGGCGACGGCGCCTACTCCCCTGCTCGATCTCTCCGGAACGTGGAGCATCAACGCCAACCAGTTCCGCGGCGAGCTCTCGATTACGCAGAGTGGAACCGCGTTCTCAGGCACCGTGCTCGGCAACACTCTCGGAGACGGAAAGATACAGCCTGACGGCACAGTCAGCTTCGACCGGATCATAGGAAACAGCCGACAGGTCTATACGGGCAGAGTAGTTCGGGATGCATCAGGCAGCCTGGCCATGCAAGGCACGTTTGACTGCCCCATCACCGGCGGAAAAGGCCTGCCCTGGAGCGCCGTTCTGACGAAACCATCATCGGCATCGGCCACTGCGGCACAACTGCCGACCGCAACACAGCCGCCCTCCACAGCGACTCCGCCGGCATCAGGGCAACCTCAGTATCTGCGGGCAGAGCGCGAGCCCAACAACGATATCTCCGGCGCAAACCCGATAGCCCTGGGTACGGATGTCACAGGAGCGATCTCGACCAACGGCGACGTCGATATGTACAAGGTTACCGTTCCTACCCATGGCACCTTCCACGTAACGTGCACGCAGCCTGCCGACTTCTACATGGCGATACTGAACGGAGCAGGAACTCAAATAGCCGGAGGCGATCTGGGCAGCCCCGGGACGACGATGGTCCTCGATGCCGACGTGTTCGAACCGGGCAACTACTACATTCTTGTCCGTGGATACTCAAGCTCACACGTATCCGATACCCCCTACACTCTCAGGGCAGAGTTCCGAGAGGCCCGCGATGCCTTCGAACCCAATGACAGTATCCAACAGGCCTCAACTGTGGTGTCGGGCAAGCAATTCGACTCCTTCATCTACCGACCGGGAGACATCGACTACTACCGAATAGACGTATCATGGCCATCCAGCATCAAGGTAACATCCACCCAGCCGGCAGATTACCATCTTTCTGTCGTGGACAGCTCCGGCACGAAACAACTGTACGGGGGCGACTTAGGCACTCCCGGGAAAGACATGCTCCTTGAAGTCGATGTGTACGAACCAGGCACATACTACGTAGTGATGCGCGGGTACAGCAGCAGCCACTACAACATGCACACCCCGTACACCATGACAATAACTGTCACGCCCGGAGGACCCGACCGGTTCGAACCAAACGACGCGCCGGAGCAGGCCTCCGTGCCGGCCCTCGGGCAGCCGTTCGCGGCCTTTATATCCCGCCCGGGCGACAAAGACTACTACAAGGTGAACATCACGGGTCCGTCGCAGATAGTCGTGGAATCTGACCAGCCCGCCGACTACTGGATGGGCATACTCCACCCGGACGGCTCAAGGGTTCTGACGGGAGACGACTTTGGAAACGTTGGGAAACCCATGGCAGCAGCACACTACGTGTTCGAGCCAGGCGTTTACTACGTGCTGATGCGCGGCTACAGCGATAGCTACTACAACATGCACACTCCATACAACATGAAGATCGACGTCAAGCCGGCACTGAAGGATCCCGCGGAACCCAATGACTCGGCAAGCCAGGCCAAAAGCCTTCAGCTTGGGCAGCCGGCAAGCGGCGTCATACCTACCGAAACTGATCAGGACTGGTGGTATTTCGATGCGCCGATTCTCGGTAAGGTGCGTATCACGTGCACACAGCCAGCTGACTTCAGGCTGAGAGTCGTGGATTCCGCCGGGAAGGAGATAACCAACCAGGACCTGGGCACCAAGGGAGCGCTCATGGACATGACGCTGCAGCTTCTGCCGATGGCCAGATACTACGTAGTCGTGCAATCCTGGTCGAAAGGTCATTTCAGCATGCACGAGGCATATCAGCTGACCGTGAGCGCTGCCAAGTAGATCAGGCACACAGGGCGGAATAGAGAAGGTGCAGACTGCGCGACACAACTCAGCGGCGTGCTTCCCGGAGAGGCACGCCGCTTGTTCAACACCAACCATGTATCGACCATACGTCGCGCGCGTGTGTCGCACTCTCTCGTCGACCATGACCGCGAAGTAATGATCCATGAAGCGAGTGTCCTAAGGCGTCCTATTCGTTTTCGACTAGGTTTTCCGCTCAACCTATTCGGATTCTCAGTGGTTTGGTGGGTACGAGTTGTCTGAATTCGCGCCGGCAACGGCGCCACCTTTTTCTGGAGTCACGCCTGAGGCAAATCCGCAGGCAGAGGCGGGTTACATAATATGGCTGTCCTTGCGGGTTTCCCGACCCCCTCAGGAAAAGCCCTCAGACGACTCGCGATCTGCCAGGAAACCCCAAATTCCTGTGGCCTAGCGGCTCTGCGCGTCAAAACCTCTAACATTCCGAGTAGGTACATCAAAAAACCTATCACAATTCTCATAGGTTCGTCGATCGCCTGCTAAACGGCAGTTTCGCCAAAGGGATCCATGAAGCCTTCTTCGGCCTAGGCAGCTGAGCTGTACAGAACTGGCCCTAACTGGGTCATAGGGAATCCTACGGCCCTGACCGCGAAGCCATTGGCACAGTACACGGCATCGTAAGCGAACCCAGTCTACGGCACAAGTTCCACTACCGACCCTATTATGGCATCGGGCTGCATTGATGCAGGATAGCCCGGAGCGTTACCCTCCTCTACCCCCTCTGAGTTGCCGCTGAGCACCAGCACGGTTCGCATGCCTAGAGCATTGCCCGCGGCGATGTCGGCTTCAGGGGTATCGCCGATGATAACACACTCTGACGGCGTGAGCTCGCCACTTGACAAGGCCATCTCCAGCAGAAGGGTTCCGGGCTTGCCTACCACTACGTCGGGTTCGCGCCCTGTCATAAAGGAAATGGCTGCAGCGATCGCGCCTGCGCCGGGCTCCAACCCGTCCGCTACCGGCACTGTTGGGTCGCAGTTTACCGCGACGAATCGGGCCCCCATCTTGAGCACGCGAAGCGCGCACGTGAGCCTGATGAAGTTGAGGTCATTGTCTTTGCCGACGATCAGATAGTCGGCACGCTCTGGATGCCTATCTGATGGCTCACGGGCGTCCAGCCCTGCCAACCGCGCCTCGTCAAGCAGGCCGGCCGACCCAAGCACGTAAGTCAGAGCTCCGGGTGACTCGGCCGCAACGTAGCGGGCAGCACACTCGCTGGCGATGAAGACCTCGCTGGGATCCACGTCCACACCCATTTGCTCGAACACCCAGAGGCACTTGGCCTTTGACCGAGAACTGGTGTTTGATACGAACATGACCTTCTTGCCCTCATCGCGCAGGCGCTGCAACACCGCCGCCACGCCAGGAATCGGGTGATTGCCCAGCCACAGCACTCCATCGAGGTCAAAGAGGATCCCTTTTGAAGTGCGCACTATGTCCATAGCTTCATGGACGAACTGCATTGTCCAGCCTCCGTCCTGTGGCTGCGTCATACATGTTCACTTGCGACCAGTCCAGTTGCAGCCAAACCCTCTGATTTGCTTCCACATGAGCGCCACGGCCGGCTCGGATCACGGTCTCAGAGGCGCCAGCGCCAGCGCTGGACCCGCCGATGCGCGCGTATACCAGCACGGACGACCCCACCGGCAATGTGGCGTATACAGCTCCGGGGATTCTCCCCGGGCCATCCCGGTCGCACAGTATCAAGGCCTCGGGCCGAGCTGCCAGCACAACCGTGTCAGGGAAGCCCGAGCCCATGGCGTGCCCAATGACCCTGCCCGCTACCTCGAGGTCAGTGCCTGCTTCAGAGCTCGCAGCGCCCTGGGTCGCCCGGGCATTGATCAGGTTAGTCTGAGGATTGCCTGTGAACTCGGCCACGAACTGAGTGGACGGGCGATCATATACGTCTTCGGGAGACTCATATTGCTCAAGCTCACCCTTGTTCATGACAGCGATTCTAGTCGAGAGAGTGAGAGCTTCCTCCTGATCATGCGTAACGTAGATGACCGTTGTTCCGCTCTCTTGGTGCATGCGCTTAAGCGATGCCCTCATCTGCATTCTCAGACGCGTATCCAGATTGGACAGCGGTTCGTCCATTAGTAGTAGTCCGGGGCTCACCACTACCATCCTGGCCACGGCCACCCGCTGCTGCTGCCCGCCCGACAGTTCCGACGGAAAACGCTGTGCCAACGGCGCCAGTTCCACCTGCTCCAGAACGCCCATCACCCTGTCCCCTATTTGGTTCCTGGGTACCTTCTGCTGAACCAGTCCGAATGCCACGTTGTCGAATACGGTCATGTGAGGCCACAACGCATACGACTGAAAGATCATGCCCAATCCTCTCTGAGCAGGCGGTACGTTTATGCCCTTGCTGGCCGAGAACACAAGCCTGTCATCGATGCAGATGTCGCCATCGTCAGGATCCTCCAGGCCGGCGATCATCCTCAGCGTAGTGGTCTTCCCGCAGCCTGACGGGCCCAGCAAGGTGATGAACTCGCCCTTCTCCATGCTGAGGCTGAGATTGTCGACAGCCTTTACGCCCGCCCAGCCCTTGGTGATGCCAACCAGTCTTACAGCTTCCATCTTTACCTACCTCCCAGGCCAGCGGCTAGATCCGTCTTCTGCCAGGCATTAATTGCATAGGTAAGCACTACCACAAGCACCGTGAGCAGGACAGTCATGGCATTGCTGAACTGCGTGTACCCTACCTCGACGTATCTATAGGTAAGCGTTGTTAGCACGCGATTTGCCGGAGTAACAAGCAGAATATACAGGCTGAGCTCGCGCATGCTGGTGATTAGCACTATTAGTGATCCCGCCACGAATCCACTTCTGGTCAGCGGCAGCATTATCTTCCGCAACCGCTGCATCCACGGAGCGCCCAGGATTACCGCCGCTTCCTCAAGCTCGGCAGACACCTGCAGCATTGACGACACTCCCGACCGTACTGTATACGGAAGCTGCTTGACTACCGTAACCAGTACAAGCAGAGCAAACGTACCGTACAAGGCGGGCACGGGCCCGCGTCGCACGGCAAAAAGGGTGAGATACAGTGCTCCGAACACGATGCTGGGCACGAGCATCGGCACGAAGGATATCTGCTCCAAGAGCCGGCTCGCCAGCGACTTGCGTGCCCTGGCCACTACATAGCCTATGAGCATGCCCAGGAAGCCACATAACAGGCCCCCTATGATCGACAACCTCACACTATTCCATACAGCGCCTAGCACGGCTTCGTTGCGAAGAATGCCAGGCTCGCCAGCTGCAAAGCGTGGGTTGCTCCTGCCGATCCAGTAATGCAGACCCAGGTTGCCGATACTGTAGTCACCTGCGTTCAGCGTGAGGCTACTCCAGGTGAGGAATCCCAGGGGGAACAGAGCGACCGTGAACAAGAACAGAAGCGTAATCACCGCAATTGGCGTGTTCCACTTGCCCAACCTCACCTTGCGGGATTTCACTCCCTTGCCCCCGATCGTAGCATAACTGCAGCGAGCACTGATCATCCGCTGATTAGCCCAAAGGCCCAGGCCTGAGATGAGGAGCAACACTATGGCCAGAATGTAGCCCTGTCCTTCACGCTGTGTACGGATGAGTGAGTAGATCTGAGTGGACAGGGTGTAGTATCGAGCGGGCAGGCCCAGGATCGCCGGGGTACCGAAGGTGCCCATAGAACGAGCGATTCCCAACAAAGCGGTTGAGAACAGGGCTGGCTTGATGATGGGCATAGTAATACGGCGCATGATGGCGCTCTTGCCGGCCCCAAGGATCTCCGCCGATTCCTCTAGCTGTGAGTCAATGCTGGTGAGGGCGCCCGATACCAGGAGGTAGCCGAATGGGTAATAGTGGAGTCCCATCGTGATCGCTATGGGGAGAGGGCCGTACACCAGCCACTCCGGCGCATTCACACCTGTGTAGTACGAGAGAAGGCCCTCCGGCATAGCCACCGTGCTGTTCTGAAAGACTTGCAGCCATGCAAGCGACAGAACCCATGACGGTAGGATGTACGGTACGATAGCGAGACTTCCTATGAGTTTGGCCCATCGGACATCTGTACGTACCACGAGGTAAGCAAGCAGACTACCCACAGCCAGGATCAGCGCTACTGTGCCTGCAGTGACTGTCAGGGTGTTGACGAGAGGTTTGTAGGACACCGCCTTGGCGAAGTCGCCGCTGATCATCCTTCGCCAGTGATAGAGAGTGAACTTGCCCACCTCGACATTCTCGCCTCTTATGCGAAGGTCGCCCGTTCCCCAGACCAGGGTCGTACGAGTTAAGGAGATCAACGGCACTACCACAAGGTATGCAAGGACTATCAGAAACAGCCAGGCCAGAACGGCATCAGGTCGACGTAGCCTGTTGCCCAGCTTGCGAAAGCGCACAGCGAAACCGTCCATAGCTACAACCTCCGTAAGCCTGCGCATTCCGAGCGAATCGACTGAATCGAGCAGATCGGACGGGCAGAGGAGATCGGCGGACTGGGTAGGTGACTCCCCCAGTCCACCTGATCCGTCCTCTTCACCATTGGTCAATCTCAGCACGCCGCGCAGCACCCTAGTTGGCGTTGATCATCCACCAATCCTGAACTTCAGCCGAGGTATTCCATATGCCCACAGGGTCCATCAGCCAGAACTTCAGGTCCTTCAAAGGCAGCGTGAGGTTGGGGATGAACGGATGCTCGGGCTCGCCGACCATGTCGCTTCGTGCAGCCCAGTTGCCCATCACAAAGAACGGCTTCATGCCGAGTTCGCCATTTGGAGTACCGAATAGATATTTGATAAGCAGCTTGGCCGCGTTAGGATGGGGGGCCTTGTAAGTGATGTTCATCAAGCTGGGATAGAGCATACCTATTGCCGGGGTGATCTTCGTGGCTGCGAACAGCTTCAGACCGCCTCTAGCCGGATCATCGGAGTAGCTCAGGCTCGAAAAGGGTATCGAAATGCCCAGCGGCGGATTGGTGTTGTTGGGGTCGCCAACTACCTTGATCAAATCGGTGTGGCGAGCATAGATCTTGGGCTTGTTTGCCAGGATTCCCTTGAGCAACTCGTATCCCGCGTTGGGCGTAGTCAGCCGAATCGGCTTGCCGAACACCTTTTGATAGTCGGCAGCCAGGCCATCGGCGTTGAGCACAATGGTGGTAATCAGGTCCAGGCTTGATGCATCGTTGACCGGGTCCACGATGGCAAGCTTGCCTTTCCATTCGGGCTTGGTCAGATCCCACCAGCTGTTGATGGGGCATCTCGGGTATACCTTGGAGTTGTAGAATATTGCCCGTGATTCGTAGCGCTGCGCCACAAGAGGTTCTCTGAACTCTCTGGGAATCACGGGGGCGAGTTCGGGAGGATAAAACGGGAATATCATGTTCTTGTCGGCCAAAAGGTGCAGTTGGGCTGCGTACCCCGAAGCGTGCAGGACGTCGGCATTGTATATTCCAGCCTGCTGTTCACGTTCGACCTTCTCGATGGACCCGGTGGAGCCGAGTTCATACACTTCCAGAATCACACCGGGATAGAGCGACTCGAATTCCTGCTTGAGACTGATAGTGCGTGACGAACTAGTGTAGATAACGACCTTGCCTTCGCGCTTTGCAGCCTCATACACCTGATTCCAGTCTACCTTGGACGGCTGATACGGACCGATCTGTACCTGTTTGAGCCATGCATCGACCTCCGACGGGATCTTGGCGGCAGATGCCCGTTGAGGCGCCCCGGCGCCAGCGCCGACCAGCAGCGCGAGCAGGATCAGGGCTAGTGATCTGATCACCCGTGTTCTCATGTGACTCCCTCCCTGTGTACTTGGTAGCCGATCACCTAAAGCCAATCATATCGTCGTCGCAACGCGTCCAGGCGGCTGAGCTGCTCCACAGCATCATCGCCCTTTGCCAACATGACTCCCAGGATCAGCGCATCCACGAGCGCCAGAGCCGCGCCGAGAGGCCTAAAGGCGTCCATCGGGCCACGCTGAACCAGGAAGACCTGAGTTGCTAGAGGGTGCATTCGCGAGTTCACGAGATCGGTTATGAGTATCGTTTCGCCGCCCTGAGCGTTCAGATGCTCAAGCACTGCCATGGCCTCCCGGTTCACACTGCGAAAGGCGAACACCATGGCGAGATCACATGCGCTGGCCTGGAATATCTGATCGAACAGACGTCTGCCTGTCTGGTTTACGCGCACAACGTTGCATCCGAGGCGCGACAGCCAGAATTCTGCCAGTACTGTCAGGCTGGCCGGAGCACCCTCGCCGAAGACAATGAGCTTCTCAGCGTGGATGATCCGTCCAACAGCCTCCGCCACCTGATCCTCGCTTACGTTCAAGAGTAGCTGCTGCAGATGGTGGCAAGTCTCGCTTACGATTGTGGCCAGTGGCCCGCCCTCCGGAGACTGCGAGTGGACCATCGCAGCCACTCGCTCTGACGACCGGAACTGGCTGAGCACTTCCGACTGGAGTTGCTGCCTCATCGAGGGATACCCTTGATAGCCCAGGAGTTGCGCAAACCGAACCACGCTGGATTCGCTCATCTGCATTGCAGATGCCAACTCAGCGCTCGACATCATGGCAGCCTCAGGCCCGTTCTGGAGCACGAAATCGGCCAGGCGCCGCTGCCCCCGGCTCATGGATTCATACTTCAAGTGAATACGCTCAGTCGTCGAGGCGGCGGTGGCATCGGCACGCATGTCGGCGCAACACCCTTTCGAATTCCGGTTGGTGCGGTTGAGAGTCACAAGTGGCCGCGGGTTGTAATTCAACAAACCTTGCATGATTCCTTCTGGTGCAAGGAAACTTGCATAGTCGAGATCATGCAGAACAGCAGATTCATACGACCATATCCACACTCCGCTCCCGCCAAGCCTTCAATCCTTGAAGAAGACGATGCTTGTTGATCCGCACGCGGGAAGATGGTACCATCGAAATGCGACATCATGAGGCAATGACAGACTGATCGCCAATGGGGCGATGCATCATGGAGACTCCTCCACGCTCACTGGCGGAGTTCTTCTGGGATACGGATCCCATGCATCTCGATGTCTATGCGGACTGCTTCTTCCGGCATCATCCAGTCCCTGGGCGCAACAGGCCACTTCCGCCTCACCGGTGAAGCCATTGGCACAGTGCACGGCTTCCTGAACGATGTAAGGGTGACGTTTCTTTACTATCCGTACGAACTGCTCTTCACGCCCATTGCGTTGAGCCGCATCTCCATAGCTGATCCACGAGATATCGGCCTGATGAAGATCACCGCAATCTCGGGCCGGGGCAGCAAGAAGGACTTCATCGACTTGCGTTTCATCAGCCAGCAGGTGTCCGCCGAGGCGCCCGCAAAGGAGGTCTATGCAGCTTGGCTCTGGAGTTGCTCACGGTTTCGTCGCGAGAGATGACGCCGTCGCAGCTCAACGACGTCATCCAGCTGTGTTCGCAGGTGTTTAAGTGCGACTACTCATACTACATGAATCTGCCGCTTGACCGAGTTCATGTGCTAGGGTACATCGACGGCCTGCTGGTATCGCACGCCCTATGGCTCGACCGCCGCCTACGCATCGGCAGCGGTCCATGGCTGAACACGGCATATGTCGAGGGCGTCGCGACTCGCGAAGATCGCCGCAAGCAGGGATTCGGTTCAGCCGTGATGTGCCGCCTGCAGCGCGAGATATCTGGCTATGATCTGGGCGCGCTTTCTCCAAGCTGCCCGGAGTGGTATGAGCGCCTAGGCTGGGTTCGCTGGCAGGGGCCTCTTCGGATCGTGAAAGACAGTGACATCCTCGAAACGCCTGAGGAGTGTGTGCTGGTGTACGGCACTCCGCGCACAGGGGAGATCGACGTCACGTCGCCCCTCATTGGAGAGTGGAGACCGTTCGAGCTCTGGTAGCCTATCAGTGCGTCGGCAACGCCTCCCGTCCCCACGATTGACCAGATGGAAAGGATCCTGGGCATGGAGTTCATACCCGCAAAGACCATCATCTCAGGCTATGCAGACGGCAACTCGTGGTTTGGCGAAAACTACAATATGAACATCTACAGGGGCTGCTGCCATGGGTGCATCTACTGCGACAGCCGCAGTGAGTGCTACCGGATTGAGGACTTCGATCAGGTGCGGGCAAAGGATAACGCCCTCGCCCTGATCGCACGGGAGCTGAGAACCAAACGCAGAAAAGGCGTTGTGGGCACCGGCGCAATGAGCGATCCCTACAACCCTTTCGAGCGAGAGCACCGCCTAACGCGAGGCGCGCTGGAACTCGTAGACGCGCACGGCTTCGGGGCTTCGATAGCAACAAAGAGTGATCTGGTGACGCGGGATATCGACGTGCTCACCTCGATCAAGGCTCATTCGCCCGTGCTAGTCAAGATAACCGTCACCACAGCCGACGACGGGCTATGCCGGAGAATCGAACCGCGCGCGCCCTTAGCCTCCAGGCGCTTCTGCACCATCAGGCAGCTTGCCGGAAATGGCATTTTCGCAGGAATACTGCTCATGCCGGTACTGCCGTTCATAGAGGATAACGATGACAACGTCGTCAGCATCATCCGGCTGGCGAGCGAGGCCGGAGCAAGGTTCGTCTACCCGGCCTTCGGAGTCACATTGCGTCAAAACCAGCGAGAGTGGTACTACTCGAAACTCGATGAACACTTCCCCGGCCTCAGGCTCAAGTATGCGAAGCAATTCGGCAATTCGTACGAATGCCGCTCTCCCAGGGCAAGTGAACTGTGGCGCGTGTTCTGCTCAGAATGCGATAGGCTAGGCATCCTGTACAAGATGGAAGACATCATTGAGGCCTACCGCAAGCCCTACCGCAGCGCTCAGCTCTCGCTGTTCTGAACAGGACCACGCCACAGACCAAACGATGGACGTGCCAATCAGACGAGCAGGCCCTCGAGCGCCCCATCCACCTTGTTCGCCATATCCCACACATTGCAGTCCTGGTTCGCGAGGATCGCAACTACAGTGCTGGTATCAGGGTAGTACCTTAGCATGCCGTCAACCCCGGGGTTATCCCCGTCTTTCTGCATGTACATGATTCTGCCGCTGCCAGGCTCGAGCGCGAATTCGAATGCATATCCCATCATGTACGTGGCGCGCGCGGTCTGCCTGTACATGACCTTGGGAGTCAGCATGTCTTTGGTGAGTTGTTCAGGCAGCAGCTTGTTGGCTGTGAGCGCCCTCATGAACGCGTCCAGATCCCCCACGGCCGTGTATGCGCCCGCGTCGGGCGAGCCTATGGGAGGAAACGAGTAGATATTCTTCCGCCAGCAGGTTGCCTCTCCGTTCTCATCTCTGACCGCAGCGTAACCCTCCGCTGCATTCTCGGCTACCGCGTCCATTGCCACGAATTCGGTGTCGGACATGCCTGCCCGCCGAAACACGTTCTCACGGACATAGCCTCGATACTTCTGGCCCGTAAGCTTCTCCACCACCAGACCGGCCAACACGAACGCGCAGTTGTTGTACCTGCATCCTTCGCCGGGCTCGAAGTTGGCCGGCTTGTGCACAAACTGCGGCAGGAAGTCGATAGTCTCCCTCACTGAGTAGTTTGGCTTGTCCCTCCAAATTGCCTCGTAGCTCTCCCCCGCCTCCTCGTCAGCGTCGTCGCCTATTCCAGACGAGTGAGTGAGCAGATGATACAAGCTGACCCGCGGCGAGATCGACGTGCCCTCGAGTTCGAGGATGTCGAGCACTCTATCATGCAGCGACAAGAGCCCGCGCTCCACTAGCTGCAGCACGGCCACCGCGGTGAATAGCTTGGTGATGGAGGCTGTATCGAACCTGGTAGATACGGTATTTGGGATTCTCCAACCCCTGTGCGCATACCCATACGCGCCCGAAAACAGAACCTCCCCGCCTCGCTTCACGAGCCCCGCGCCGGAGAAATGGCGCTGCTCATAGTGGGTCTGGAAGATTGAGGCTATGGCCTCGATGGCGTCTGAGACCTCGTTCCCTGTGCCGGCGTGTCTGGGCATTGCGTCTCACATCCATTCTGACAGCAATCCGAGCTCTGCCCGTACCGGCACGGCGCGGACTGCGAAGTGGTAGTTCACATACAGGTGTGATAGACTTCCAAATGTACGATGCCAGACGCAGTATCTCAGAGATGGTAGCTGCTGTCAATCGCCCAGCTGGGCAGGTGTCCAGCTCGGCAGGTGTCTAGCCTGGCAGAGTGTAGTGAGCAAATCCGCATGATGCGAGGTGCACCGACGAAAGCCATGGGACGTATCATGTTGTCTGCTGCTTTCGCAGTTGAGCTTGTATTTGCAGCGTATTGCATTCTCTCAATGTCATATCAAGCAACAAGCCGAAGCATCATGCGTATCGGCGCCTTTGCTATGTTCGTCCTGCTGACGATAACGTCCATCATAGAATGGAGTCTGCGTTGGTATGCCTTTGCGGCGCTGCTGCTGATATGGGCGCTGCTCAGCGCAATAGCGCTCGTGCGGAAAGGCCTTGACGGTGCAGCATTCACAACCGGCAGAGTCATCAGAAGGGCAGTTCTGGCGCTTCTGGCTGTGCTGCTTGCCCTCAGCCCTGCGCTTATATTCCCACAGCACAGACCACTGAAGATCACGGGCGCGTATGGCGTCGAAACAGTGGCCTACACCTATACCGACGAAAATCGCGTCGATACGTATTCCAACACCGGCAGGCCCAGAAGGCTTACTGTGCAATACTGGTATCCCAAAGACGCCGACGGCAAATACCCGCTTATCGTCTTCTCTCATGGATCGTTCGGAGTGAAGTCGAGCAATCTGTCGCTCTACCGGGAGTTGGCGAGCCATGGTTATGTG
>Ga0255340_1003238_pt1 | contig 17436 bp, 17 predicted proteins | sample wastewater_treat_7_FD_192417 | JGI IMG/M metagenome (GOLD analysis project Ga0255340, IMG submission 192417) | Wastewater microbial communities from Lulu Island WWTP, Vancouver, Canada - plant10 | ecosystem: Engineered > WWTP > Wastewater > Unclassified | place: Canada: Vancouver, British... | reverse complement strand
AAATCAAAACCGCTACACTTATTAGTCGATCACTTTGATTCATTGTCCCTAAACCCAGTGCAAGGCGGTATTCAGTGAACGTAAGTCCTTTACGGGAAAGTACTTACGTCAAAATACTTACTTCTGGGGTGTCTCGGAACCTGCTGGAACGACAAAAAAAACAACTGCACTTCACAGCATACCTATATTTTATAAAGTTTAGGTTTGTAGATATATATTACAACAGTGTATAAAAGAGAGATAGGCAGGTAATTAGGGGTCCTGTGTGGTGTAAAAAAAAAAGGCACTTTTTGCCGAGGTATGCACCATAACACAAAAGATGGGTATCGCCGCAAGTATTTATCCTGTAAGGGCTTGCGGAGATACCCGTCTGTTTTGACGCGGAATTCTATTCACTACACAGAATTTTTTGAAGCCACCAAGATTCTCGCCTGGAATTCAGCAAAAAAGTTTACAATGTACAAGAGCGACACGTAGCCAGTCTTGGAGTGACTATTTGATAAATGACATATGTGGCATATATGATTTTATCTTGCGATATTAATGGTTCCGTCTGTTTTTGCTATATGATTCAATGGAATTCTATCCATTACGCCGTCTGTTTCTGCCGTACAGTTAAACATGATTTTATGTCATCCCCCGTAGTATGTAATTTCACAATGGGTAATTAGCTGAATTCACTGCTTTTCTGAATAGTCTACGGAACTCTGTATTCTTAATCGCGTAAGTGCTTATCACATATACACTTACGCATCACTGAATTCCTTCACTGAGTTCCGAATTCTATAGTTCATAAGTCCAATGCCACAAAGGACTTATGTACTTAAAATAACTTATTCCGCTTAAGCTGCTTATAGATTTTTATCTAGCTAAAACAAACAACTCAAATTACTTATGCCGTTTGTTTAAAATAGGCAGTATGTAAACATACCTATCCTACTTTTTACAGCAAGTTGTGCAAAAAAATTTTTTTGAACAACTTAACCGGCATAACCGATAATATATATTATACGCAATCTTAAATTTACACTGTAAACTAAACACATACCAAACACTGAAAACAATATGGCAAGGCAAACAAAACAGCAGTTAATCGCTCTTGGCATTTTAACACCGAGTCTATTAGCCTCAATACTAAATGTATCTCCAACATATATCCGTAAACTATGCAGATCAAAACTATCGTCAGATAAAGGATCGCGTCTTGAAACATTTAATGTAGCATCTCGCGTAGGTAAAAATGAACATAGAATCCATCCAACATCAGCGATAGAATATTGCAGATCAGCACTGGGGTTAAAAGACGACCAGATACCACAGCTTTTATTTGAAATGGAAAAAAATGCATCACGAAATTCACTACAATCAATATCTAATCCTGGCAGCGAAACCGAGAAGTTAGAACCAATTACACAACAAGACGATCCAGTTGGTGACATTGTAATAGAGGAGGTTATCACAAATGAGCAAGAAAAAGAAATTTAAGGTTCCACCGCCACGCAGCCATAAAATTCCAAGGAAGCGTCAAAAAAGTTTACACTGTAAACCTATACCGCAGCAGGCCATAGATGAAGCGGCAAGCATACAGACGCCACCTTTACACTGTAAACCACAAACCCAGAAATTTTCTCCTGTACGGGATTCTAAAGATAAAGGTTTTGATACACAAAAAGATACACAAAAAGATACACAAAAAGATACACAAAAAGATACACAAAAAGATATAAGTATACAAGATCAATTATATAATCTCTATACATTTATAACATCAATTCCAGTTGAAGATTTAAGCTGCACACATTTTATTGATCCACTACTATCTTCAATCTCAACATTGAATAAAATTACATCACCATCAATTTTCTTTAATGTCGCCGTGATTCCTGTCAATGTATTTCAGCCACATAGACAATCTTGTTACATAATCACATCTCCGCCAAATCAATATCATATACAAAGAACGAGAATTGAATTCACAAAAAAGAATTTGGATTATTTCTACTCAATAAATACATATAACGTAGAACATAAGTCCTTATTAGAACCACACATAATATCAAAAGCATTTCCTATATTTTCAAGCATGTACACGTTATTGGAAAACAGTTCAGTGTCATCACTGATTGATAATATCGAAAAGAATATATCGTCAACATTAACTACACCACTTGTTGCTGGAGTAGAAATAAATATGTTGAGAGAAATACAAGCACTAGAAGTTACAATGTATATTTCAATGAGATTCACTGAATACGATAAAATAAAAACACCATTTACATTATCTCAAATAGATTCTAAGAACACGTTAACTCCACTAGAACTTTTTATCTTAATAGCACATGAAAGAATGCAGTGTCCAATTACATTTACAAATCACAAACAAGACTCAACTGATAAACAGTTTCGAGTAATCGACATACTGGACTCAAGAAAGATAAAAGAGGAGATTACATTTATCAATAAGAAAATAAAACATAAGTACTAGTGTTCCACGACTTAATAATCCGCCAGTCTCTTATAAATGATATTATAACATGTCCATACATGGCATATAATCGCTGGATATTAAATAAGAGTATAGGAAAAGCTGACACAGATGGAACAGGAAATATAAATATAGGAAGGTCAAACGACAATCTTGAGGATGTTCAGCAAACATTTATGGCATCTGTATTAGGCACAGCAGGGCATTCAGTTATAGAGGAAATGCACAGAAGGAAGAAGTTTAATTTTTGTTACATAGACCTACTTGAATTATTTACAACTGCATTTCAAGAAGCACAGAAACAACAAAACGCAATGATAAAGATGAAAAGAGATATTACAGTTGAAGACGACTTTGATGAAAAAGCAGATGAATATATAGAAATGCTTGAAGGATACCAAGCATACCATAAGAACAATCTGAACATAATAGAGCCAATGTCGTCTGAACAGCAGTTTGTATTTAAATATAAATACAATGGAAATACATATTTATTTAACGGATCAATAGATCACTTCCTATATTATGTATCTGGAGAGCTATCTGGAACAGGAACTATTAGAGATATAAAATTTAAAGAAAGATCATTTATGCCATCGTTTATAGAGAGGGCACTTAATCTACAATTCACAATTTATTCATATGCATTTAAATATGGAGTGCCATGCTGCAAGTTTTGTTCACCATATTATAGCATAGCAAGCAATGATGATTTTACAATAGATGAAGATACCGGAGATTTAAAGTTTCAAGACAGTACTGAAATAATTTACAATGGCCCATGTGACAATTGCAGACAGCTTATAGGAACTCCAGTATGGCCAAATAAATTTATACAGAGATGTGAATTAGTGTGGATGCGAGACTTTAATAAAAGAAAGCGCAAACACGGAAGACATAAAGCAGGAGAATATTTTGGTCAAGGCGTATATGTAATAAATAGAAGTCCATCAACACTTAATGCATACATGGCAGAAGTAATTAAGTTAGTAGAATCTTTCTGTATGGGCCTGAATTACAGAAGACCAGGATCGCATTGTTATATGTTTTGTAATTACAATGATATATGCCTAAAGATGCTAAATATAATGCCAAACACAGGTGTTTCAGAAGAACCAAATTTTTGAGTGGAGAAAAAAGATATGCGACATGACATAGTTACCCTAGTTGAACTTCCTGCTTATCAAGGGATAGAATCAAATAGTGTATATAGAATAACTGAAGACGGAAAGACTGTTGTTGCACCAAAGAAAACTGTTACATTAAATCTTTCTACAGGATTTTCGTTTATAAACGAATTTGAATACACAGAAACGGACGATGACTTTACAACAAAGGTACATAAATTCTGTGAAATAGTTGCAGTTGGCGGTGCATCAGAATATGTAGATCTATCAAGAGATGAAATTTTAGAGAAAATGGGAATTAAGAGACTATCTCAAGAAGACGTAGAAAGGATGGTTAACTCATCTGGTATTGCAGTTGCAAACAGGGTATTCAGTGAGACAGAATTAGAAGACATGAAAAGAAACATGAGGTTTAGGGGTTAGGTGTCACTTGATTTTGACGAACTTAGAAAGAAAAATGTTTCTCGATGTAATTCAGTTTTTCACTCATTAGAGTCATGGACACCTACTGACTGGGCAACAGCATTTGCTGGTGAAGCAGGGGAAGCTTGTAATGCAGTAAAAAAATTAAAGAGATTTGAAACAAAAAAGAATACAGCTAAAGACCCACAAACAGAAGACGAATGTATAGGTTTAATCGGGCTTGAATTAGCAGATACAATAATATATGCAGATTTACTTGCCGCTAGACTTGGCATAGATTTAGGTGAAATGGTGCGACTTAAATTTAATAAAGTATCTGAGTTGTATCATGCAGAAGAAAGGTTGTGAGGGTAAAAGTTTACACTGTAAAGTTTGGTGGCTATTGCGAAGCTACGAGTAGTAAAACAGTAAAATGACAGTTAAAGTCACAGTAAACAGTGCCGGAATAATAATTGAAGCTGCTCCTGTTGTAAGTAAATTCATTGGACAAGAATTGAGAAATATATGTATGCTTCGCATAAATGAATAAGGCACCTGGATTTAGAATGGAGAGAATTGATAATGATTGAACTAACCCGCACAAAAAAGAATCTTAAGCTACAATCAAACACAATGAAAGGAATTGACCGCATGAATGAAGAGTTAAGTAGAGAAGAAAGGTTAAATAGCGAGCAAACTGAAAAAGAGCGGTTGTCTCCATCGCGTATAGCAACATTAAGATACAATGATAAAACTCTTCCAGAGGAAGTTATAGTTACTGTATGTAAATTGTATACACTCGGAAACATGAGACTAAATGAAATAGTAAAGAGAGTAAACAGTACAATAGTTAGAAGCAACAAATACAGAACACTTCGTCCATTAACCCTTCCTGATATATACGCCATTTTATATCAAGAGAAGAAGAAGCCTAAATTTACAACTGGCAAGTTTAATGTATTAAACTCTGGATTTAGTAACGAATTATCAATACTGCAATTTATTGTATTCTTTACTAAATGGACATATGGTGGAAGATTTGAAGAATGTTATCAAGAGATGATTGATAAAGTTACATCAAGAAACAATCCATCTCGTTCGTTTTGTCACAATACATTTAAATTATTGAATCGGTTATTCAGACAACATAAAAATAAAAGCGGAAAGAAAATAAGAAATAGAGCATACAAAACACTGTTTAATGATGTGTTTACAAAAATGAGATTCGTTACAATTAATGGGCATCCTGCACTTACAGTATTTTTTAAAGATATATCGCATGATGCAGTAAATGATATAATGAATCAGATACCTGGATTTGGGGACGTAATGAAAGCGTATCTTGAAGGACAATATGAGATAGATATAGAGATAGATGCAAAACAATTAAAGCTCGGTAAGGATGTATCTACAGCAATAAAACAGACAGCAGAAAGAACTGGTGTTAGCGAAGAAGTAATTATAAAAAGATTTCATGGAGAGAAGGAACCAAAACAAAGACATCATTTACTTGACCCAGACTCGCAAACTGGATACAGCGATACAATTAATTTGAAAAAGTCAGAAGAAATAGACGATAATATAGATATAGTTGATCCAGCCAGCGGCGATGAATCTGCATTAAGTGAATCGTCAGAACATTGCGAAGATGGTATATCAACCTCTTCATGTACAGGAGATAATGAAATACAAGATACTATATCAGATATATTAAACAACAACGATGGAGATGTATTAGATATAGCAAGTGACAAAGATAACACAAGCGCTGAAAACATTAGTGATGACGACCTAAATATTCTTGAGCAGATAGAAAACATGTAATGGAGATAATTCGTACAATGAATATACATGAGACAAATCATGAAGTAGTTAAACAAAGCCAGCAATATATGTCTATATTCATTTCAGATCAGCCGATATTTTTACAAGATAATTTACCGCCGATTGTAAATATAGATATTAATGGCAATATCATAGAAGTACTACATATAAACGCACCAGATAAATTTAGAAATAGATTTATTATATTTATTGCATCTAAAAGCATAGATGCAATAAATATGTCTAAGAATTTTTTTATTGCGAGAATGCATGAGATATTTATGGAAAGAATCAACTGTGATTCACTAAGAGAAAGTGAATCAAATTCGTGTACAGAATACTTTGTAAAAGTATTAAGTAACTCAAAGGATTATATTACCGCAATAAAGTCTTGCTTAAGGATAATGGAAATAAAGACACATGATATAGATTTATTTTGCAATGATTTAATTGAGGTACTAACCGATAACCAATTTGATAGACATGTATTTAACAATATTCAATTCAATGTCGCACAAACAAATGAATCATACAGAAGATGTTTTGAATTTTTAATGAAAGAATCTAGCGGTTTATTTAATTTTTATGGAAAAAAATTATATGATAATGAATTAAATGAATTTATACAGTGCAGAAATAAAATGTTTTTTATCGAAAGAATAAAAGATATAGGCGCAATTAAAAAATATATTGGAGAGGAAAATAAAAACAATGTGTATTCATTAATGATATATGCAACAATGAGTGGATTTTCTATACGTGAAGACAATGATTGTTCGGTACACAAAGAAGAAAAGAAAGAAATTAAATACAATGAAACAGATAAATATATAAGAATACTGAATAGACAAATTGATATAGCTAATAGACAGCTAATGCGGCAACGAGAACATATACCACAAATAATTGCAGCAGCAAATATATTATTAATAAATAATAGTTCACAAAGCATTATTATATTAAATGGATTAGCAGTTAAAAAAGAAATGCACCATCATCATATAGGCACACAGATTTTGGAACACTGCCTTTACACTGTAAACCCGAAGTGCATGATAGCGTTTATTCCTCTACGGGTCTTAAGCCAAAAAGGCTGTAATGCCACTGATGTTGAATTCTACGACAAGTCTATGCGTGCGTGTGCGTTTTTCAAGGCAGTGTCACGTGACGACAAATCATCTGTTTCCATACGGACAAACATTGAGTGCGTAAAGCGTGACAGGCAACGGGTCGAGTGTATGAAATATATCATTATGAATAAAAATTAAAATTTGGGCTTGACACACAAGCGGAAATATGGTATAATATGGACATACGAAAAGTGGCGAAGCGGTAAAATTGTATTCATCCTACGATAAACTTTACACTGTAAACTTATTTCATATACTTAACCTCAAAGTTACTTCGGAGAAAAAATGAGTGATGAGTTAACGAAACCTGAAGGCGGAGAGATTTCCGCAGGGTTTGAAGCATTCGCTTCAGCAGAAGAACTGCAACAGGCATTAAGCGCATTTGAAGACAATGTAAATTCATCTGAAATCTTATATTCCCGTATGGGAATTATGCAGGACAAGACTCCAGAGATTGAAAACCAGATTCAAGGATATAGGCAAGGACAGCTTTTTGATAACCAGACTAGGGAAATACTTACAAGGAAGATTCCTGCTCCCTGGCTTGTTGGTAAAGTTGACCCAGATTCGATTCCCAAATATGAGACGTGTTTAATTGTTCCAGTATTTAAATTACCAACTGAATTTGTTAAATGGAAGGATAGAAGTAAAGGAGAGAAAGGTTGGGAGTTTAAAACGCTAGATAGATCAGATCCTCGTGTTCGTGCTGGATTATGGCCAAAGTCTGGAGGAACGTGGGGAAATAAACCTGAAGAGAAAGGCAAGAAGCCACCAGTTACAGAAAATATAAATTATCTTTGCGTTGTGCTAGACGCCATAGATCATTCAGTCGTAAAGAATTTTATTATCATTACATTTGCAGTCACTTCGTTTAAGGCAGGCCAGAAGCTTACAAAGTTTATCATGGAATTGAAATCAAAAAACATTCCTCCATTTGGAAAAACATTTTACTTGTATGGATATCAAACCCCAAACGCTGCTGGAATAAAATATTATACAATTGGAGTTCAGGAGGGTCCAATCATTACAGCCGTTAATCAAGAAATTATTCCAGATGTTATAAATATGAGTAAGTTCCTTGCAGATAAAGAACATGGACGAGAGCGGCAAGAAACTCTTCTTAATGCTGCTGATGTTATAAATGAAGAAGATGATACAGATATAGCCAATGACAATACACCTACTGACGGAGGCTCTGTTGGAGAGCCGGCATTTTAGTAGTAGCCACTAACGAAATAACGAAGGAAGAAAATGACCGCTGAGCAAAAAGAAGCTGTTAGCGAGCCAGCTAACAACAAGAATCCTATTGCATCTGGAAATGAAAACAATGAAGTCATTGATACATCAGTAGTTGATCTTGATGGCGCTGATGGTGAAGAAAGCGAAGTCAGCGAATTAGAAGAACTACCAATCCTTCCAGATATATCTATGGGTAAAGACCCTACAACTGAAAATGTTATTTATATTGATCTTGATCAAATTGATTGTCGGATTCAATCCAATGTTAGAGAAGAAAACTCGCAAGCATATTCAGATGCAAGCATCAGGAAATTAGCAAATACAATTATTTCTGCCAATACACTTCTTGAAAATCTCGTAATTTACAAAGTAAAGCCGAGTGATAAGACTGATGGAAAATCTTACAAATTAAATGATGGGTTTAGGCGTGCTAAAGCTTTAAGGATGGCACACGAAATTACTGGAGATGATAAATATATAAAGGCTCCGTTTGTGCGAGCAATTGTTTATGATGTAGATCCAGACGCAGCAAAGAAAGTCGGCGGTCAAGCCATATTTAGATTGACTCAACTTATTTCTACTGTAAGGGAAGATTTAGAACCGCTTGAAACTGCAAAGACAATTGAAAAAGTTATTACAGAATCTAGGGGCACATTAAGTCAGGCAGATGTTGCATCTATTCTTGGAGTTACACCTGGAAAGGTTTCTCAATACTTAAAGCTTCTTGAAGCACCAGAAGTATTCAAGAAGCTTTTAGCTGAAGGAAAGATTCCATTCTCTCATATTCGTGAGATGCAGTCTAGTGCATATAATATTGATCCAAATGTTTATGATCCACTTGCAAAGATTGCGACTAAGTTTAATTTTGAAGCATTTAAAGATCATCTTATTAAGCACTTCTTAAAGAATAAGCCAGGTGAAGAAAAGAGTAAAGACGTAAGGAGCACTAAAGTTGTTGCAAATACAGTGAAGATTAAGAATGTGTTTATTCCGTATTTGAAAAAGAAAGTTGAATCACTTTCTGAAAAGCCGAGTGAATTAAAGAAAGAATATACTGCACTTGATCTTGAAAAGGCACGGTTAGATGCAATTGCAAGTACAGTTAACGATGAAGCTGCGTTATCTAAGGAAGTGATTCCATTTGAAAAAGAGCTTGAAGAGGCCGCTAAATTAAAGGAAGAACAGAAGAGCGCTGAAGAGTTATATGAAAAGTTTATTAGCGACCAAGCTAAGCTTGCAAAGAATTTGATTGACCTTCCTATTAATGATGAAACTGGAGAACGTCCATATCCAAGTCTTACCTCTGCATTGGCTGAAGTCCACAAGCGAATGCTTAAGGCTACACCTGAAGAGACTGCCAAATTTGGGTTTGACGTTAAAGATGAATCTAAGCGGGCTGAAACATTGAAAAAGATTCATATAAAGTATATAGAAAACAAGAAGCTCGCCAAAGAGAGAGCGGCAGCTATGAAAGAAGCAAAGGCCAAGAAAGCTGCCGAGAAAGCTGCCGAGAAGCCTGCAAGCGCAGAAGGCGGCGAGGGCGAAAAAACCAAAAAGAAGAAGGGGAAAAAGAAGTAATTGTAGCACAGATAACGGTGTGGCAGCCAGGTTAAAGTTGTAGACAATTATACATAAACGGGGTGATGAGATACAGTGCCTTATCGCCCCGTTTTTATTTGACACAACAACAAAGGAGAAAAACAATCGACAACACTGATTTAAGTTCGATTGTGAAGCGTAGCTCTGTATTGAATATGCGTGGCTATAAATCAATGAAAAAGACTAGAGAGATACTTGGAGTAAACGAAGAAATTGAACTATGGAAGAGATATAATAAATTACTTGAAACAAGAGATAATAATGATGCATTTGTTATTAAGCTATACAATTATTTATTTTGTATATATTTTAGAAATATAAATTTTCTTGCAACAAAAGCATATAGAAATATACCAAAATATTCAAGTGTATCATGGAGCGATGTTATAATGTCATGTATTTGTGGACACGTTGAGTCATTTCGCAAATACGATCCACATAAAGGTACTCTATATTTCACATTTGCAAGAGATAGAATATATTATTCTGTAATAGACTTTATTAGGCAGTTTCAAGATGTACCAAATCATATATCACAATTAAGAAGAGAGCTTATTCCAAAACTTCAGATTTTATCTCATGAATTAAAAAGGCCAATAAATGACGATGATATATATGACCTTATATTAAGCGGAGAATTTTGTGAGAATTACTTATATCCAGATTTATTTAAGCTCATAAAGATACAGACGTTTAATGAAACAAATTCACATATATCAGGCGTTAATGATAGTTTTATTTCGTCCATGTTGAACAATAAAATAATAACAGTAAACGATGAAACAGAATTAAAGAAAGAAATAAATTACTCAAAGCTTCTTGAAGTTATAGATAATGAAGATATTAGATTTACAATACTAACTACATTCTTTTGGGGTATGCCATTATCCGACGTAGCAAAAATACTGGAAGTATCTACTGCGACAGCACATGGACTGAAGGTTCGTGGTATAAAGATACTTAGAGGAAATTTTTCATCAAGATCAGAAATGATGGAGTATATAGATGAAAACTGTAGATGCGACACTTAGTTGTCTATATGAATTAAAGCGTAAACTAGAAGAGATAGTATGTACAAATGGAATTGATTCAGGCGTAATATATAAATCAACTGAATCTCTAACATATTACGACAATGAACTTAAATGCCAAGTGTATAAGCATGAACACTTTTCAGAATTAGGAGATTCATTGGTTAAGTTATCAAGAGAACTAGATGACTTGATAAATGTTTACAGTGTAAACTTAGAAAAGGAAATTCATAGTGACTGATAATCAGAGAACGATGACTATTCAAGTTATTAGAGTCAAGTACAAGAAAGATAGTTTTTGTATAATAGATTGCAAGATACTAGAAAATAAAGATAAGCCACAATCTGTTGGAACAGATATTTGCTGTACAGGAATATTTTACGATATACACGAGAAAGCAGTTTACACTGTAAATGGAATTCCTACTCTTTCTAAATATAAAACAAGAAGCGGTATAGAGAAAGAAGAATGGCAGTTAAAGGTATCAAAGTCTGAAAAGTCTTCTCGAATGTGTATTGATGGATTAAGAGATTATCTTACAAGACACGCACCAATGATAGGTAAAGTTAAGGCAGAAAAGCTTATCTCTAAATTTGGTGAAGAACTTCTTAGTGTTATATCAAACAAAATAAATTTACAAAAAGTTACTGATGTAGTAGGCGAAAGAACTGCGTTAATGCTTCTTGAGTGGTCAAATGAAAATAAAGATAATTATGAATTAAGAAAAGAGTTATATGAAGTTGGATTAACAGAATGGCAAGCAAATAAAATATTTCAATTTTTTAAACATGGTATAAGGGATTCAATAAAAAAGAGATGCTTTGAATTAATAGGCGTCAGTGGTTTTGGATTTAAAACGGTATGTAATATAGCAGATAAATTTGGAATATCAAGAAACGATACAGGCAGGATAGATGCATGTATAATATATTTAATTCAGCAAGAAATAGATCAGGGACATTCGTTTTCATTTGATGAAAATATAGTAACTGAATCATGTAAAATACTTGAACTATGCAAAGATGATATAAGAGCCAGAATAAAATATCTGATAGAAACTAAAAAGATATTTACTGAAGAGACAGATATAACTGAATTTTCAAATATACTTCCAGGCGGATTAAGTGATCAAATTGACGCAGACATAAAAACAATAATATTAGAAGCTGACGAAGAAGAGATATGCAGCATAGAGTTGGATGATTTGAGAGATACACTAGGAAGTTATGTTGATCTTGATGAGCTATTGCCACACTAAGGATATCGCGTAATGAATCAAGGCGAAAATGTTCTTTGTATTCAAGAATCATTTACTCATAAGTATATGCAGGACAAGCAGTTTTTAAGATTTTGTGAAGTAAGTGACTACAGGACATTTACTACATATTTTAGATTAAGGTCTGAAACAGAGACAGATGAAAGATACAAGCAAATCATTCCGTATATAATTGTAAAATGTGGACAGAAATATTTTGTATACAATAGAGAGCATAGTGGTGGTGAGCAGAGATTAAATGGAAAGCTTAGCATTGGAATTGGCGGACATGTAAATGATGAGCATCTAACAGAAATAACTAATGTATGTACAGAAATTTTTGAGGAACTTGGCAGAAGGACATATGAAGTTTATTTTAGAGACAATCTTTGTGAATATAGCAATCAGCAATTTTTAAATACATGCAAAGGATTTATATATGATGACACCACTCCTGTTGGAAGAGTTCATCTTGGATTATTATTTGAGCTATACGTCACGCATGAGTTTGTTTCAGATGGAGAAATACATGATAATAGTCAATGGAATAGATGGATGGATATAAATGAAATTAAAGAAATAAAAGACAAATTTGAAAATTGGAGTAAAATTGTGATCGAGCATTATCTCTGTAAGGGATATAGCGATGACTTTTAAAAGAAGGATTATATGCGAAGATGAACCTAGTGAAGAAGAACAGAAGAGGATTGATAGAATAATAAAGGAATCAATTGAGTCTATAAGGAACAAATGGACTCCGCATGTTAGATATCAAAGATCATTAGGAAAAGATTCCTGTACTGATATAGGTGAATGTATTTGCAGAAATCCAATACAGAAATTAAATGTTTGATGACTTCACTAACATTGAACTACTTCAATTACTTAGAGACCTAGATTTAAGGTTGTCTGAAGAAGATGAAATAGTCATGACTGAATGGGAGCTAGATTTTGTCGAGTCAATGATTAGTATATTAAGCGATTCAGAGATATACGATAAACCAACTGTATTATTGTCAAGCAAACAAAGAGAATGCGTTATTGATATATTAGAGAAATATTCATAATGTTACTATACACTCCTCAATATAGAATAGCTGAAGAAGAAACAGCTTATCTTATAAATCAATTCATCTCTCAGTCTCCAGATAAACTCAAGCCGGTATATGGAAACGCACTAGATAATCAAAGGTCGGCAATAGATCATGCTGCCACTAAACAAATAATGATATTGCGTGGGTATCCAGGTTCAGGAAAGACAACAACAATTAGAAATATAGTTACTACATTTCAAGAAGCTGGCATGAGAGGAAAGCTTCTTGCTCCAACAGGCAAGGCTGCAAAGAGAGCTAAAGATGTATTGTTTTCAGATGACAAAAATCTTAAAAAAATAAATGAGAACTATATAGATATTTCTACAATACATCGTTGTATTGGATATAAAAAGAGCGATGGAAATAATGAAGTGTTATTCCACTTCGATGAAGATAATAAAATAGATGCGGATTATGTTATCATTGATGAAGCATCAATGTCTGGATTACTGATATCTCATGGATTACTTAAGGCTATAGATCCAAGAAAAACTAGGCTTGTGATTTGCGGAGATTCAAATCAACTACAGAGTATTGACGCAGGAAATTTCTTCAATGATTTAATTGATTCTAAAATAATACCAGATGTTAACCTAAAGAAGATATATCGTCAAGGACAAGACAGTGGTATAGTTAATAATGCATTCTACGCAATGGAGCATGGAATATATTCTGGAAGCAATACAGTTACAAGGCAGAGATTTACTGATATAGAATTTATAGAAACAAAAAGTCATGTAAGAGCAGTCAATCTTATAGTAGATTATTGCACAAAGGCAAGATTATCAACAGAAGGAAAAAAGTTTTCTTCTGTTCAATGTATAGCACCGGGAAAGAAAGGTGATGTAGGAACTGTTGTATTAAATGATGCAATAAGAAATGTATATAGGGATCAGCTAGCAAATGTATCAAAGAAAAGATTTCGTAATTTTATGTTATATGATAAAGTCATAAACAAAAAGAATAGATATGATTTGAATATCGTCAATGGAGATACAGGAGTTGTCACGGAAGTCAACAATGATTCTATGGTTGTCGATTTTGGAAAGGGATGTGGACAAAATGAAGATGGTATTGTGGTTGTTGATAGCGATACAGCTAATAGTATTTATCACGCTTATGCTTACACTATTCATTCTAGTCAAGGATCGGAATATGAATGCGTTATCTTGCCGTTATTTAAAACTCATTACATGCTTCTCTCTCTTAACTTGTATTATACCGCTATTACGAGAGCTAAAAAACATTTGGTGGTTGTATTTGAGCAAGAAGCAATAAAGAGATGCCTGAGCAACAAATCATTAATGCACAGGAATTCAAATATGGTTATGTATTTACATAAGTATAACAGAAATGTAAAATAGAATATTAACATGAAAACAGTATCTAATTTACTAAGGGAGCATTTGTATTATAGTATATGCGGAGTTCCAGTCAACACAAATAAAATGCCTGATTTAGATGAACTTATTATTACAGAGACAAACGAAAGATTTATACAGTTAATGAAGAACAGATTAGTGATGGGTGCATTTAGGTATGGAAGAATGAAAGACAAAGAAAAAGGTGAATATAAATTACTTGAATCATTAAAAAGAAAAGTATCAATGTATCAACAAACTGGAAATCTTGAGTACTTGGTTGATGCTGCAAATTATCTTCTTCTTGAGTTTACTTTTCCACATGTAGATAATCCTCACTTCAGTGCGACAGATGACGTTGACCATTGCGATAAAACTTTACACTGTAAACCGGAGGCTTGATGTCAGTAGAAAAACTCAAATCAGACATCATTTCAAAAATTGACATAGAACATTTTTATTCACAACGATTAGAGAAGATGCCGACTGCGTTTGAAACAGATGGTTGGTCAAGAAAAACACTTTGTCCAATTCATCAAGATAAAGAAACGCCTAATTTTGCATTTAATAGATTAACAGGAAGATTTAATTGCTTTGCTTGTAATGCATCTGGAAGTATATTTGATTTTTGGATTCTTAATAATGGATTAGAAGTTGGAAGCAAACAGGCATTTCAATCTGCAATAATAGAGCTATCAAAGATAGCTGGAATAGATTTACAGAGATGGGCTAAAGAAAATCATATTTCAAAACCAAAAACTAAAGATGAAAAACTAAATGAATTAAAAGCTGTTCCGCAACAAAGTAATATAGCAGATGCTATTGATTCTGCAAATCTACCTATATCATCTGCTGTAGTAAAGACTTTCGTTGATGCGTTGACTCCAGATCATATTAAGTTTTTAAATGAGAAGCGCGGACTTACTTTACCTACTATATCAAAAGCAGAAATAGGCTGGAATCCAAAGTGGCCAATAATAGATAAAGAGACAGGGAAAAAAGATTTTGGAAGATTTACGATACCGGTTCCAAATAAATCTGGTCAATACAGGAATATAAGAGGATATTCAAATAGAGTAGACCCAGCATATAAAGTAGTTAACTATATTGTAAACAAAGGAAAGGAAAATGAAGTTAGATATGGGCATCCACCTAGACTATACAATCTACATAGACTTATCGCAGAAAATTGGGAACATGTAGTTATATGTGAAGGTGAGTTTGACTGCATACTACTTACTCAAGAATTACATGCTGCTGGTTTAACTAACTGGGGAGCAGTAACGTCTACTCACGGAGTGAATAAATTTCAAGTTGAATGGCTTGAGTATCTTGAAGGAAAGTATATTTATATTTGTTTCGACGTTGATGAAAAAAGCAAGGTCGTAGCTCCGACGATAGCTACACAGTTCTTCTTGGATGGAATAAAGAAAAATAAATATAAGCATGTTAAATTAATAACACTGCCACTTGAAGGGACAAAAGAAGACAAGGATATATCTGATTACTTTTTAAAGCGTGGATATAACATATCTAATTTTATTTCGCTGTGTGAATCAACCGATAAACTTATAATAGGTGGAGTCAGCAGTGACGAAGCCACAGTCGAGCCAATTAATATTGAAAATTTTGTAGAAGCAATAAAAAGTAGAGCGTATATAGACAAGAGAATTAGGGTTCCTATAGCAATTGCTGGAACAACTAATAGAATATATCACGCTATTAGAACCTATGAGATAGTTGGATGTCCATTAAAGAAGGAAGGTGAATGCTGCAATGATGGATCAGGAATACAAACTATTCCGTATGGGCATCCTATATTTATATTTGCATGTATGCAAAGAGAAGACGCTAATTTAAAAGAAATATCTAGAATTGCTTGCTGTAAGGGGCAGAAGTGTATAGTAAAGCCACACGAAAAAGTTGTTATGGAAGAATATTATGCACACCAAGTTGTCTCAAGATGGAGAGCAGAAGAAAAAGATGGACATTATGTAAATACACAGGAGCTTGTGCAAGCTCCTGTGTATGTTTTACAACCATTGAAACACATAAAAATAGAGCCGCGTAATTATATGGCTACTGGATATATAAGAACTCATCCGATTACTTCTATTGCTACATTATTTATAGAAACTCTTGAACCACTTGAAGAAGAGTGGTCTGAATTCAAGGTAGACAATATAAACAAAGAAATTCTTATTGAGCTAAAGAAATATACAACAGATCAGATAATAGAGTTTTTAGTTAACAATGTTACTAATATATATGATGCAGATGAAATATTGTATGCTGTGCTGCTAACATTTTTAAGTCCAATAAAGTTTTATTTTAATAATCGAATTCTTCGTGGATGGATAAACACAGCTATTATCGGAGACTCAGGAACTGGGAAATCTGCTACATATGCAAGACTGTCTGATTATCTTGAGATAGGCGATCTATTTTCGTGTCTAACTGGAAGTAGAACTGGATTGTTATATGCCATTAAACAGCGTGGAAATGATTGGTTTATTTCTATTGGTGCATATGTTAGGGCAAGTGGAAAGATTATCGCTCTTGATGAAGCACAAGAAATAGCATCTGAAGATATAAAGAGGGCAGCAATTGCGATGGATACTGGTCATCTTAATATAGAGAGAGTTGCAACCGGTGGTTTTACAACAATGACAAGAGCTATATTTATGTTAAATCCAAAAGATGCATTTGGTAAAGCAGCAACTATTTCTGACTTTACTTATGGGTGTGAATCATTGAAGAGATGCTTTGATCCAATGTTTATTAGAAGACTTGATCTTGCAGTATTTACAACTAGTAGTCACAAGCATGAATTTTATAATAAAAGAAATATTGTAAAAGAATCTGGCGGAATAAGTATAACTGGAAGA
>Ga0255340_1003236_pt1 | contig 17441 bp, 22 predicted proteins | sample wastewater_treat_7_FD_192417 | JGI IMG/M metagenome (GOLD analysis project Ga0255340, IMG submission 192417) | Wastewater microbial communities from Lulu Island WWTP, Vancouver, Canada - plant10 | ecosystem: Engineered > WWTP > Wastewater > Unclassified | place: Canada: Vancouver, British... | reverse complement strand
CGGCTTCTTTTGCTTTTTCGCATGCTAGATCAACAGCATCAGTTTCACCGCCGATTACAATCTGACCCGGACAGTTAAAATTAGCGCATTCAACAATTCCTTTAGAGGAAGCTTCAGCACAAACGGCTTTCAGTTTTTCGGCATCAAGACCGAGAACCGCAGCCATTTTACCTTTTCCGGCAGGAACAGCATTCTGCATCATGAATCCGCGTTTTTTTACAAACCGAACCGCATCTTCAAAAGCAATAACACCCGATGCTACAAGCGCCGAGTATTCACCAAGACTTAAACCCGCAACCGCATACGGAAGGACACCTTTAGATTTAAGTGCTTCAAACGCCGCAATACTGACTGTCAAAATTGCGGGCTGGGTATTTTCAGTTTTATCAAGTTCTTCTTTCTGACCGTCAAAACAAATTGACGATATCGAATAACCCAATGCCGCATCGGCTTTATCAAATATATTCTTACAGACTTCAAAATTTTCCGCCAGGTCTTTGCCCATTCCGACACTCTGGCTTCCCTGCCCGGAAAACACAAATCCGATCTTTTCCATTATTCCTCCGTGTTGCTGACTGCGAAGGAGTTCCGCAAAACGGAACTCCTTCTTAAATAGAGATTACTTTTTTTTGCTCTCTACGTAATTTACAGCATCACCGACAGTTTTAATTTTTTCCGCATCTTCCGAAGGGATTTCAATTCCGAACTGCTCTTCAAGATTCATGATAACCTGATAAAGGTCAAGAGAATCCGCACCGAGATCTTCGATGAATTTAGTTTCGAGAGCTATTTTACTCTCTTCAACACCAAGCTGATTAGCAACGACGCCTTTGATCTTTTCAAAAACCATTTAGCATCCTCCTCTTTATTTGCCATGTAAGGCTATATGTCCAATATCTATTTATTGGCTTATTTTGTCCAGCGGATAAGTGATCCGCCCCAAGTGAGACCTCCGCCGAATCCGGCGATAATTATATATTCGCCTTTCTTCAGCAATCCTTTATCGCTCATTTCAGCAAGAGCAATAGGAATACTCGCAGCAGAGGTATTTCCGCATTTATCAAGGTTCATATAAAATCTGTCAGTGCTTATATTAAATCTTTCAGCAGCCGACTCGATAATCCTGTAATTAGCCTGATGAGGCACAATATGAGCTATATCATTAATAGTCAAATTATTTGCGGAAAGAATATTATCTATTATTTCCGGTATAACCCGGGTAGCAAACTTGAATACTTCACGCCCGTCCATCTTAATGAAACGGCTTTTTTCTTCCCTTTCTCCAAAAGGATTTGAAATGGGAAGAGCCCAGCTGAGAAGAACATCCGGACGTGATCCGTCGGTGCCCGTAACAGAATATATCACTCCATCTTCATCAGCAGATTCTACAACAACAGCACCGGCACCGTCTCCGAATAAAACACATGTTGAGCGGTCAGTCCAGTCAAGAAGCTTTGACACCATTTCGCTTCCGATAACAAGAGCCTTCTTATGCTGACCTGTACGTATCATCTGAGTTGCAGTGTTAATAGCAAAAACAAAACCGCTGCATGCCGCAGAGATATCAAATGCGGTAGCGTTTTTCGCTCCCAACTGTCCCTGAACAATTGCAGCCGTTGAAGGGAAGTAAGCATCGGGAGTCATTGTAGCAACAATTATCAAATCAATTTCTTCAGCTGAAACCGAAGCATTTTGAAGAGCAGCTTTCGCCGCATTCAGAGCAAGCACGGAATTATTTTCAGATACTGAAATCCGTCTTTCCTTTATGCCAGTACGTGAAGTGATCCACTCGTCGCTGGTATCAATAATTTTTGCAAACATATCATTGGTAACAACATTTTCGGGAAGATATCTTCCTATTCCGGTTATTGCAGCTTTCTTCATCAATTACGCTTCCTTATACTTTTTACTTAATTTTTTAAAAAACCCATTAATATTTTCGAGAACCTTTACCAGCACAATTTCTTCATCAGTTGAAAGACCCTTCACCATCTGGTTAATCAGATTAAGATGAAACTTTTCATGCAGTCTGTAAACAAGTCTGCCTTTTCTTGTCAGTTCAATCTGAACAATGCGCCTGTCGCCTTCGGGCCTGTATCTTTTAACATACCCCTTTCTGACGATTCTGCTGACTGCTGTGGTTAACGAACCCATTGTTATTCCGAGCGCAGCTGCAACTTCAGACATGCTCTTCGGATCACCGTCACCGACCTGTTCAATAACATGCATTTCGGCAATAGAAAGATCTTTGATCTTACAATAACGAAGCGCTTTCTCTTCAATGTTTAAAATATCAACAAAGATATCACCAACAAGTTCGTTTAACAGCTCATGAGCCCTTGACATACTATCGACACAGCCCGTTTAATAAAAGTTTCAAAATATTTGAGAGTCAAATATTTTGACTGTCAAACTATTTTTGCGTAAAAATATTGTCAAGAGGATAATCGCAAAAGTTTTTCACGTCAACTTGATGAGATAAATGAGATTTAATTTTATTAATCAGGAGGATGCACAATCGGCAAAACAATTACCGACTGTGCACTAAATTTTATTTGAATCATTATTCTATATTACTTTATTGTTCTTTGACAAACGTTTTACCGTCATACTTAAACTTCTCAGTCTTTTCTTCTATTGTCTTAACAACAGCATCTCCGCTTTCGGGAAATTCATTTTCATATACCGTTCTTTTTAATACCAGTTTTGCTTTTTCAAAACTTACATTTAATTTAACGCCGCCGCCTTCACCGGAAGAAAACGTATCGTTGGCTACCTTGTGCAATGATTTGCCGTCAGTTGCAAAAAGATAAAAAAATCCGGGATAATCGCATGCTTCATAAAATGATTCAAGTTTCAGAAAAGTGAAAGAATTTATTTTCTGGGAAAATAATTCAGCACTTATGGAATAAACAAATTCACTCTTGTCCGCTTCTTCCGATTCATTAAAATCTTCGATACGGAATTTTAATGATGAAACAATTTTACCGTTTTTTACAAGACGCGCTTCCGCCCATTTAAACATTTCTTCGTCGCAGTTGGTTATCCCGAAAAGCAGCATATCAAGCTTTTTGTCACCGTCAAAATCTTTTACAATATAAGCCTTAGAAATTGCCCCGCCCCAGACATATCCGCTGACATCCTTTCCCGATATACTTGATTTTACCTGATACCAGTAATCACTATATTTATTCTGCGTAAACTTTACTTCACTTTTTGATACAATCTGAATCTTTGTACCGGCAGTCAATTTACCGATCGAATCATTTTTTACGGACGGACCGGTTCTTAAATTAACAACATCACCGAACACGGGATAATATTCACCGTCTTTCAGTGAACCCATGCTTGTATAAATTTCAGCATTGGCTGTTGAAAAAAACAAAACCGCAAAAATAAAAAAACCAATTCTCTGAACATTTCTTATCATATAATACCTCACAATGATGTACTATTGTGGTATGTTAAATTGAAATTTCAAGTTTATTTCATTCAAAAAATAAGTAATTATAGTATCCGAAAAATTCTCTTATTAACGAATATGCATCCCTCAGTTCAAAGAAATCGGGATGAGCAGAACGAGGATTATCAATTCCTGCATTTCTAAAAGCAAGCTTGCATCTGGATAAATGATAATATTGACTCACGATTATAGCAGACTCAAAACCTTTCTCTTCCATTATTCTTTTTGAATTCACGGCAGTCATATGAGAATTCATCCCTTCAGGATCATCTATTATAGCATTTTCAGGAACGCTATTAGCCAGCAGATATTTGTGCATTACACGGGCTTCATCATATCCCTCTTTTCCTTTCCCGCCGCTTACGATTATATGTTTTACAAATCCATTTTTATATAATTCAAGTCCTTTATCCAAACGTGATTTCAATCGATCTGAAGGTAAACCAGACGACTCAACCTTATTACCGAGAATTACCGCGGCGTCAGAAACTGAAATTTCGTCATTCAAACCGTCTAACACAGTTGCGGCAACGTGAACAGTAAACCAAACTGAAAAAATAAAACATACCCAAAGAAATATTTTTTTCACAATGACTCCGACTGCATGATTCTCAAGAAACTAATACATTCATTCTTCAACAAATGTTCTTCCATTGAATTTGTATTTTCTGGTTTGATCTTCTTTTACTTCAATACCTGCTTTATCTTCCGGACTTTCTCCGCCAAAGTAGCTATACTTATAAGATCTGATATATATACTTGATTTTTTAAAACTTAACTTAATTTCCTTAACGGTACTCTCTCCGCAATAGGAATCGTCAGATGCTATTAGTGATATTGTTTTCCCATTAGTTGCAAAAAGATAAAAATAATTAGGAAAATAACCGAATATCGGAGCCTCTACATCTATTCGGATAAAACTAAATGAATTTATTTCATTCGGAAGAAGCTGCATACTAACAAAATAACGGATAGTATTTTTATTATTTCCGAATTGATAAGTATAGTCATCTACTAAATCTAATTTCACCGATGATTTAATTTTACCATCTTTCACAAGACGCATTTCTGCTGTTTTTGTAGAATAATCGCTGCCGTTTGCTATTCCCAATAAAAGAATCTCGTCACTCTGATCTCCGTCAAAATCATCAACTATTGCCTTTCTGGCTATAAGCCCGCCCCAGATATATCCGGATACTTCCTTGCCGTCAATATCCGCCTTGATCTTAAACCAGTTATATGAAAGTTTATTCTGCGTATAAATAACTTCTGTCTCGGAAATAATCTCAATTTTTGTACCTATTTTTAATCTTGCTATCGGCTCTGCATCAATAGAAGGTTCGCTTCTCAAATTTACTACATCACCGAAAACATAATTATCAGAAGAAGATTCTGCTCCGGCATCCTCGGCATAGGCTGTTATCACCAAGAGCAAAACAGAAATTAATATTATTTTCATCATTTTTTTACTGTTCATCTCTCATCTCAAAATAAATCTGAAATTTCTGATTAATGGATTTTACAAGTATTAATAATTTTTATTTTTTATAAAATAGAAATTTGGCTGCAAACAAAGAAAATCCAGCGGCATTGCAGCTCACTGGATTTTCTTTTACTTTTCCGGGAATACAATCAAATATAATTTCTGCAGTTTATTTGCAAACTATCTGTGCTTTGTATTGTTTGCAATAGATACCAATGCCTGAAAAAGTTCAACCTGAAGCTTTGTTACAATAATAACAAAAAAGCCCGCAATTGAAAGAGTTATCATGCTTGGGATTCCGCCTAGCAAACATCCGCCCATTCCCAGCTGTGAAGCCATCATTGAGATTTCATCTCCTAAAAATATTTTTGTAATAAGCGGAATAAAAAATCCCATAATAGCAAGATTTGTTCCGAAACTTTCTCCTGCAGTCTGAATGAATTTTGAAAAAACAGGAACAACTATAAAATCATCGCCTTCTTTTACAACTGCTGTAACTTTTTTTCTTCTGTCCCACCAAATCTGAAATGAAATCCATCCTCCGAAAATCATTACAAGAAAAACAAGAATGCTCATTACAACAATTTTGGCAGGTGACCTGAAAAGCCCGTTTGCAGCAGCATAAATAAAAAGTAAAAACGGAAAAGCAATACTTACGACAGCAAAAAATACATGAAGCCATTCAAACGGCTTTTTATAAAATTTACCCGAATCAATGTAAGCCAAATAAGGTTTGATGAAATTAAAAAACATTCCGTTCATATCACAAACTCCTGATTATTATTTTGATAAATACTAAAATGAACCAACAAGTATAGCAAGGATAAGTGCAGTTGTCCAACTTTTTCCCTGAGTTGCCATTTAGTCCTCCTAATGGATATTAATTTATCAAGATAATACGAATACCAAATAGTGCAAAAGTCAATTATTAATTTGAAATAATTTACTAATTTTTTGAACCAGCGAATTTTCATCGTAAACCATAGGAGGAACATCCGGATATAGAATAATCATTCTAATAACATAAACCGTCAGAAAAAGGCAAAGAGTAACCACCCAGAACCGTTTATCAGCCATAAGTCTGGCTATAATTCTGGTTTTGGAATCAATTCCAAAAAGCTGGAGAGAATACAAGGTTAATATCAGAGCCAGAGGAATAAAAAGAGGGTGAAACTCAAAGGACTTTTGAAACTCAAAATGCAGAAGGTGTTGTCCGGCTCTCGTAAGCCCGCAGCCCGGGCACGGAAAACCTGTAACATTTCTAAAGATACAAAGAGAACGATCGCTAGGAATAAAATACATAACAACAAGGAATATTCCGATCAAGAAGTACAATAATAACAGTTTCTTCTTCTCAATTAAGCGATTTGCAACTTCATACACAGTTGAAACAATTCTTTTTATAAACATTATCCGCCTTCTCTCAGACCTTTGAAAAAAAAACATTTTTGCGGACGTAATTAGCAACAGCCTTAGGCATAAAAATCACGACACAACCCGCATACGAAGAAGCAGGATTATAAATTACTTCTGTATCTTTGATATTATCAAAACTCTCAACTTTATGAGAAGAACCCGAAGCTGTTCTTTCTTCACCGTAAAAATCAGTAAACTTATAATAGAAGTTATATACCGGCCTGTTTTTAACCTTTATATTGGTTTCTTCCTTCTTCACGAATTCCGCCCTGATCATTATACCGTTCTTAAGAGCCTGTACAGCAGGATAGTTTTTTCTTACGGAATAAATCAAAAGAAATATTCCTACAGCAGGAATAATAAAAAAAATCAAAGCCCAGAGACCCACCGGTTTAAACATCATGCCTTCTATCCGAGCAGTTGAAGGATCAGCCGCAGAATAATTGACTGCAACCTTTGAGCCGTTTACCAGATCTTTTTTAGATGAATACGAAACAGCCTCATATTTTTTTTCTTCTATAGTATAACTGAATTTATATGCATAGGTTAAATCATTGTTTACATGAATTGATGTTTTCTCAGCAGAAACAACAACACCCTCGGTTTTCTGAAAAACTTTGCCCAAATTTGTTAAAATAGAAAAATCAACTTGAGGAAGTAAAAATACAAAAGTTACTAGACCCAAAAAAAGAAAAATAGTCCCGAGAAGCCCGGGGATATTATTTAAAAGCGTATTAATGAGAACAATCAGCGGTACATTGCGGTTCTGCGGCGCAAAAACACGCTGCGGATTATTTTCGTTCTTCGGCATAAAGTCTCCGGCCGCAAACGATATAAACGGCGGCTTTTTTATTTATTAGTATTTCTTTCTGTCTTTATCGTGATTGAGCTTGTTCATTATGAATACTGCGAAAAATGCGCCGATAAAAGCTGCAACAACATTTACATCCATGTCATAAACCAAAAACTGAAGAACACGTTTCACCGGTTCAAGGAGAAAGCGGTCAAGAATAAATGCACCTATAAGAGCTCCAAGAACTCCGATCACCATACCCCCGATAAATCCGCCGAAAAGTTCTTTTCTTTTTACATGGTAAAATATCCACGAAGAAAGAGCTCCCACACCGAGAATAACAACTATAACCAAAAGTCTGAATAAAAAATCTTTAATCATTTCAATATGCCCCATGAATAAAATCTGTGCTGCCCTTGCCTTCACGAAGAACAACTGCTTCGTCACCTGAAAAATCAACCATAGTCGAAATCTCTGCTCTCTTACTGCCACAGTCAAGAATTATGTCAACCTGATTTATGATATGCTTCGGAAGATTACGCGGGTCTGTCTCAAATTCACCCTCTTCGACATCAAGCCCTGCCGATAAAAACGGAACCCCGAGCTCCTTTACAATCTCAAGAGCATAAAGAGAATCGGGAATTCTTACTCCGATCGTCTTCTGCTTCGTTAATACTATATCAGGCAGAAGTTTTGAGGCATTAAATATAAAAGTATACGGACCTGGAAGGACCTTTCTCATCACTTTGAAAGCGTAGTCCGGCATGTTCTTTACATAAGAACTCATCATTGAAATATCCGAGAATACAAAGCTCAGGGGTTTTTTACGGTCAATTTTTTTAATTGAATATATCTTCTCTATCGCGTTTTTGCATCTGATATCGCAGGCATAAGCATAAACAGTATCCGTCGGATAAATAATAATTCCCCCTTTGCGGAGAACTTCTGCAGTCTGGGCAATCACCCTCGCTTTGACATATTTTTCGTCGACTTCAATGAACATGTTCCTTTTTTGCGGACGAAAAAACGTCCGTCAAGAAATAATTTCTTGTCAAATTTAAACACATTCACTCAAACTGTCGGTATGGACAGTTACGCCTTATTAAGCAGGCTGATCAAAAAAGTTAAAACCAGCCGTCCCGAAAACGATACAGATCTCATTACCAAAGCGTTTGCCTTCGCGGAAAGCGCGCACGAACATCAGAAGCGGCGCTCAGGCGAACCATATATCATCCACCCCGTAGAATCAGCAGTTATTCTTTCCGACCTCAAGATGGATACCGCGACAATAGCTGCGGCGCTTTTGCATGATGTTGTCGAAGATACGAAATTTTCACTTGAAGATATAAAAACCGAATTCGGTCAGGAAATTGCCGATCTCGTTGACGGCGTTACAAAAATTTCATCATTAAATGAAAAAACCAAACAGCGCGACCAGGCCGAAACTCTCAGAAAGATGCTGATGGCGACGATAAAAGACGCACGGGTTATCATCATCAAGCTTGCGGACAGAACCCATAACATGCGCACAATTTCTGCCATGCCGCGGGCAAAGCAGGAAAGAATCGCCCAGGAAGTCTTTGATATCTACGCGCCTCTTGCGGGACGTCTGGGAATATCTCAAATGAGATCCGAACTGGAAGACCTTGCCTTTGAAGTCATTTATCCCGAAGAATACAATGAACTCAAAACAAAAATATCCGAACGCCGCGAAGAGATGGAAGCCTACATTGAATACATTCAGTCGGAACTTTCATCCGCAATTCATAAATCCGGCATGAGCGCAAACATAACAGGAAGAGTTAAACACTACTACTCAATTTACAAAAAACTTAAAGCACAGAATAAATCTCTCGACGACATCTACGATATCCGGGCGGTACGCGTTCTTACAGACGAAGTCAAATCATGTTATGCAATTCTCGGAATCGTGCATACACTATGGTCTCCGATCCCTGCACGTTTTAAGGATTACATCGCAGTTCCGAAATCAAATCTTTACCAGTCGCTTCATACAACGGTTACAGGACCCGATAATCACTTTCTCGAAATTCAGATCCGTACTTTTGAAATGGACAGAACCGCAGAAATCGGAATCGCCGCTCACTGGGCATATAAAGAAAAAGTCAATGCCGCGAACGAAAACATCAAATACGTTTCACTGCTTCAGGACATAAAAAAATGGCGCGATGAAATCAAAAACACCAGAGAGTTCATGACAGAACTCAAAATGGATTTATATAAGGAAGAAATATTTGCATTCACTCCGAACGGGAAAATCATAAAACTCCCTTACGGTGCGACTCCTGTTGATTTCGCCTATTCTATTCATTCCGAGGTCGGAAATCACTGCTCGGGCGCCAGAATAAATAACAAACTTGTTCCGCTGAAAACGGAAATTCAAAACGGCGATATTGTCGAAATTATAACAAACGCCAACAAAGGTCCGACGGAGTCATGGCTCAAGTTCGTAAAATCATCCGGCGCAAGAAACAAAATCAAAAGCTGGCTCAACCACAAGAAAAAAGAATTATTGCCTGATTCTCAGGAAGAGAAAAAAGAAAAAGCTCAGAAACAGACTAGAGTATCCGTTCCGCAGAATGATCTCATAAAGATATCAAAGCTTTCAAACAAGAACAAATCATCTGTTATTGTCGACGGCAATTCAAACGTTCTGATATCTCTTGCCCAGTGCTGTCAGCCGATTCCGGGAGATGAGGTTATCGGATTTATTACAAGGGGAAAGGGCATTTCCGTTCACAAGAAAAACTGCTCATCAATCAAACGCCTTGCCCACTCAAGCGAACGCTTCATAAAAATCGTCTGGGCGGAATCAGCCGGATCGCATCCTGTAAAAATTGCTGTTGAAGCCGAGGACAGACCGAATCTGCTTAAAGATATCACCGATAAAATATACCAGATGAATGTAAACATCGTAAAAATGGAAGGTGAGGCAACCAAGAGCGGCAATGCTGAAATGAGATTTGTTATAGAAGTAAAATCAATAGAAGAACTGAATGCAATTCTCAAAAAAATACGCGAAACCAAAAATGTTCTGAAAGCATTCAAGGTGAATGAAAAGGTTGTTATCAAGCAATGAAGGTTTTTTTAGGTTCAGCAAGTCCGCGAAGAAAAGATATTCTTTCCCTTTTCGTAAAAGACTTTGAAATATTAAAACCTTCTGCGGATGAAAGCGTTCTTGAGGGTGAAAGTCCCGAATTCTACTCAATGCGCATCGGGATCGAAAAATGCCTGGCGTGTCTTTCGTCAATTAAGGACAATGAATTTCTCCTGATTACATCTGATACGATTGTGGCTTTAGATGATATCATACTTGGAAAACCCAAAGACAAAGCTGATGCAATAAAAACACTTCAAATGCTTTCCGGAAAAACACACAGGGTAATATCTTCGCTGACTTTGCACTTTTCTGAAAATTCAGAATACAGACGCGACACGCAGATTGAAACAACTTTTGTAAAATTTAAAACTCTGAGCAGCTCAGACATCGAAACATACATAACTAATGTCAACTGCATGGACAAAGCAGGATCATATGCCATTCAGGAAATGGGCAGTTTGATCATCGACAGCATATCCGGCTCTCACTCCTCGGTAGTCGGTTTTCCTTCAGGTCTTTTTTTCAGGATGCTGTTTGAAATGAATATAGCCGGCAGACTTCTATCACTTTGAAAAAATATTGACTTTTTCAGCAAAATGAAACAGAATCTATTGTATTTCCGTAATCAGTTGAAAAAGCATAATGCGAGAGGTAATCATGTTTAAACGTAAACAGTATATTATAGACAAAGGAATTCAGCTCAGAACTACTTTCACTGCAATCGGATTTACCTTTCTCTGCGTAACACTTTTTATAGTTCTAATGGGTGTCTACATAAATGAAACAAACAAGCGTATTAGAAATATAATAATAACCGAAGACCAGATTTTTCAGGTTTTGACAACAGTTACGGATACAGGTTCTGAAGAACAAACAGCCATGAACGTTGAAATGGCACGCCAGCATCAGACAAATATGGAAACAGTAACTAAAATGGTTAACTCCAACATATGGATAATATGGGGAATTATTGCGGCAGTATTTCTGAGCGGAATAATTTTCTTTTTCATACTCATCCTTCAGACTCACAGAATCGCGGGTCCGATTTATGTAATGACCTATTACATGAAGGAATTCCTTGACGGAAGAAAGCATGAACATCTCCGCCCTCTTCGAAAACATGACCAGCTGAAGGATTTTTATCAGTTATTCAAAGAATTTATGGCAAAAGTCAATTCTGGAAAAACTGCAAAGCTTACAGCTCCGGCAGTTAAAAAAGCAGTCAAAAAAACTACCGCAAAAAAAACAGCAGCAAAGAAAAAATAATTTCACCAATACCGGGTTCTTATTAAGTTAAGAATCCGGAAACATTCATCTTCCGCCCGAGAAAAACCTTTTATCAATATCCGCAAGATCCCGCTTTACGCGGTCTTTGAGAGGCGAGTTTGAAAAGAACTGTTCTCCTGAATCGCTTTTCTCAATAAACTTACGGTAAAGGCTTCTTGCCTTTTCAAGATCGCGGAGCATTTTATCTTTCTCATAAACTTTAGCAAGATTATAATACGCGTCATCGACCATTTCACGGTCGGAATAATTTTTAATTACATTTAGGAGATTATCAACCGCAAGATTTCCGTTTCCCTGAAACAGATTGGTCTTCGATAGATTAATAAGAGCGTCATCCGCGAGATCGTGCGAAGGAAACTGCGAAGCCACACGATGAAACCTTTCAGAGGCGTTCACATAATCCTTCATTGCAAAAAATATCTGACCTGACAGAAATAATGCAGCCGGAAACTCTCCTGAAGTCTGAGGAATAAGATCGAGAGAGGCAAAAGCATCCTTGTTGTTTCCGCTTTTCATATAAGCACGGGCAAGCCACTGGTTTGCCATATCAAGATAAATGCTCTGAGGAAATTTCTCCTTCAGCTGTTTAAACTTTTCAATCGAAGCCGCAAAATTAGAAGAATTATAAAGCATAATTCCGCTTTCAAGAACAGCTTTGTCCTCGCTGGCCGGAGAATTCATCAGAATATTTTTATTCTCATCGCTTTTCTTCGCCGGTGCTGAACCTTTTTTTTGGGCGGATTTCTTCGGCTGTTTCTTCTGAGAAGAAACAGCTTCACTATTTTTGGTTTTAGTCTGGTTTACTTTTTTAGGTGTTGTTTCAGCTTTTTGAATAGGCTCGGCAGGTTCGGTCAAAGGAATATCAGACTGCTGAGGTTCTGCAACATACATCGGCTCTTTCAGTTTCTGATTTTTTTCTTTAGCCTTGTCTTTTTCGTAAACATCTTTGTTTAAATTCTCAGAACGCTTTTCTTCATTCTTTATACGTGAATCCTGTGTTTGCGTCTGAACAACTTCAACGCTGTCTGCCAGAATGATGAATGGAAAAACAAGAAGTAAATAAATAATATGTCTCATTCGACAATCATATCACGGTCTTTCATCGGCGCAAGCGTATTTTCATCGCTTTTCACCCTGCTTTCCTTTACAGGTTTAGGCTTTTCTTTTGGCGAATCAAGCGGTGCAGTTTTATCTTTCTGAATCACCTTAGGCTTGGACTCACCCATACGCGACGATCTTTCTACACGTGTAACTTCAGATTCGGTTTTCGAACTGTCCATATGCGGAATTTCAGCGAGACGGTCGGCATCCGATGATGATGAAAACGGTTCTTTTACTTTTACATCCTTGTCGGCTTCTACTACAAATTCGCGCGACTCGGGAAGAAGCCTTTCATTTGAACGGTTCTCAAATTTGGGATAATCGGATGTTTTGCGCTCCGATAAATAATCAGCTTCGGTCACCCCTGAAAAAGCAGGGTCATCACCGCGTTCAAGACGGCGTTCTATCTCAAACACATCATCGGTTTCATTGATTATTTTTATACCTGATTTATGAGCTGCATTTCTACCCGAAACAACTCCGTAGATAATACCAGCCACAACTCCGATAAAAACAAATGTAAAAAAAATCTGCCTGATCAGCAGGACGTTTCTTTTCGGAATTCCGCCTATTATTCTATCAACTGCGGAAAGAAATTTGTTCAGAATTTCCATGATCACCTGCTTCCGTCTATGATAAATATCACACGGCATTTTTTCAAGTTTAATATGCTTCTGGGATCACTGAGTATTCTTTTTATATCGCGGTGAAGAATGACGGGATTGCCGTTAAGACCTCTGACTGCAGGCGCAATATACGGACTGTCACCCGCTTTCTTATGTCTTTCTGCTTCTTTTTCACTAAAGCAATAAGAAACCAGACCTTCACGAACTGCGTAAGCCGGATTTATAAAATATCTGCCGTAAACCTCCAATCCGTCTTCATCATAAACAGAAGGGAGAATCATCGGAGAAACATCAATTCCGCGGGCATCAATAATCAATGACGAGTAATAAGTCGGAAGGGCCTTGTCGCTTGGAACCGGAAAATCTTCATTCGGAAAATCAAGAGGAAGAGCTCTTATCAGTTCAGAAATTTTTAGCTCAGCAGATGTCTTTGCAGAAAAAAAATCTTTGGGCTGTTCGCGCAATTTTATTTTTTCATCTAAAATTTCGGCGAGTTTCTCTTGCGCTTCAGAATTGGATTTAACGAATTCGCCTATTGTTCTGTCAGAATCGAGACGGATGCGGCTCACCATAAACGCAATTTTTTCACGGGCGTTTTCACTCGCCGCCGCACATGCGCTCATCCGTTCACCGTTAAGCGAACGCTTCTCGCGAGCAAAATCAAGAGGAACTCCGCTGCGGTCATATTTAGCAGAATAATGGCTTTCTGCCCGGATAATCCCGTTCTGCCACAAAATTGCGGCAGAATCCTTGGGTTTATACGCCGCAAAAACAGACGATGATAATAAAATTACAAAAAAGAAAAATATTTTTATGGTGCTCACTCTTACTCTCAAAACGGTTTAATTAAGCCGGATAAGAACCGCTCGATTAATTATCGGAATAAACACACATAAAAATAAACTTAAGAGAAATTAATTAATAGTTATATTTCCGGAATTTTCTTCTTCACACATGGATCTTTTCCAGCCTGTGCCGCCCGTAATCTTAACTTTTCCGTTTCCGACCGAATATATTCTCGCAGAAGAAATTGCGTTAACATCGGTTATTTCTACAGTTGAATCACCTTCCGCAGTTATAGAAGGAAAGGAACCGTCTTCCGCAAGTTTAACGCCGTTGAGCTTTAAAATCGCGGTATCATATGCCTGAGCCAGATCGGCAAGAAGAGTCACATTTGAACCGAATGTCAAAGTTGCGCCGTCCCATACATTCGCTTCAACGACTTTTACAGTTCCGCTGAATGTTACTTTTGAAGTACTTCCAGACACATACGTGTTGATGTAAGTTATCTGAGAATTCGTAAAATTGAACTTCAAACTGTCAATTTCAACATTTCCGGTCAAAAGTGAATCAGATGTGATATTTTTATCTACATTTACTGTTCCGACATCTTCAAGATGCAGTGCCAGAACAATATCGGTTGCATCCTTTACCGAAAGATCCGTGCTTCCGGCAATATCAAGCTGAAAACCCCATACATCGGATGATGATATTTTTATACTGCCTGTTGTAGCCGGACCCGACTTGTATATGAAATTTCTGGTTATATTATTTCCGGATGCAAGCTGTCCATCAACAAGAGAAACTGTTCCGGAATCCGAAAAAAACAGAACTATGTAAACCTGAGAACCCTTTGATATATTAAGCTTCGCATTATCATGACACTGAATTTCTTCAAGCTTGCTTGATTCAACATTTAAAACAGTATTATCATGAGCTCTTATTCCGCTGTGCCTTGAAGCTTCAGTTCCGATAAAAGTCATTGTGCTGTTTCCGTATGCTTCGAGATTCCATTGTTTATCAGAATAAGAAGTAAAGGTACAATTTTCTGCAACAAGCGATGAATCTGTTATAGTTAATGCTGTTGAATCCTCTACTTCGGCATTGAATTTCAAAGTGACGTTTTTTAGCGTCAAAACAGCGCCGGACTTAATTGTCAGCATGCCATTAATTACAACTTCACAGTTTTCCCAGGTTTCATCAGAAGAAACAACCGGATCAGTTTTATTCTGTGAACTAGAGCTATCTGAAGATCCGCCGCACGAAACGAAAAAGCCGCTGCGGTTAATACCAAAACATAAAATACATTTTTTATTTTTGTGAAAACAGTTTTCATAATCCCCCCATTCAAAATCAGAACATAAAATATTATACCAATAATTAAATCAAGAGATATTATTCATTTTAGCTTGATTTTATGCGGCGTAGTATTTAAATGCTTAAAAACTTGCGGCCATCACTAAAAACATGAAAAAAAAAGAAACCGATCTATATCAGCCCGTCAAAAGCTTTCTTGAAAAAGCAGGATACTCCGTCAAAGCGGAAGTAAAATCATGCGATTTAGTCGCAATGAAAAATGATGAAATAATTATTGTAGAACTTAAACTTTCTTTTAATCTTGAACTGATTTTTCAGATTGCGGACAGACAGAAAAAATCCGACTCGGTCTATGCAGCTCTGCCTCTTCCTGAAGATTATTATAAAAACTCAAAATGGAAATCAGCAAAGACTCTTCTGCGCAGGCTAAATGCCGGTTTGATTTTCGTTTCTGATAACGGGAACGTTCAGATTGTTTTTCATCCTGCTGATTTCGACTCAAAAAAGAGCCGTTCAGCAAACCTCAAACACCGCCGGGCAATCATCACCGAATTTCAGTCAAGAAGCTTTGACGGCAATACCGGCGGAAGCACAAGAAAAAAACTCATGACGGCATACCGCGAATCTTGCGTTAAAATTGCAGCTTTTCTAAAAAAGTATAAAAAAGCTGCTCCGAAGGATTTGAATGAAATAGGCATTGAAACTAAAAAAGCCCAGATGATGTTAATCAGAAATTACTACGGCTGGTTTGATCATCCCGAAAATGGAATCTACACTCTCAGTAAACTCGGCAAAAAAGAGTACACAAAATACCTGCCGCCGAAATGAAGGCAAAGCACATAACGGCGGAGCTATCAGCAATTATTTAGTTTATATTTCTATTTCTGTTTTACCGCATAACGGCTTTTCAAAAACAAAATTATTTCGGGAACTTTAACATCCGTGCGCGAGAGTTCCAGATCAAAAATAACGTCCTTTCTGACGTTTTCAAACCAGCGGTAAAGCTCCTTTGAAGTTTTCTGAAGATCATCGGAAGACTGGGCAATTTTTACCATTTTGCGCATTTCTTCAATGGTAAAACTTTTCGTCCGGCTGTTTACATTAAGAATAAAATATGCGTCATTCGGACCTTCTGTTATCGAAATGGTACTGCCCGTTGGTTTTTTCATTTTTGCGATTTTTGATTCAATGCCGATGTAGGCTTTTTCAACCGCGTCATCATCACCGTCTCTGTCTTTTAGTTTTCCAGTCGGAAGCGCACGTTCTTCTTTCTCAGAAAGAACCTGTTTTACAAGCGCGCGGATTCCTGTTTCTATTTTTTCCTTCTGCGCCGGAGAAAGCCTATTGCTCAGCATGGCAAGTTCATCAATAACTTCCCATCTTGATATCTTAAGCGGCATATTAAATTCTTCTCTCGCCATACATCCCCCTTCTATTTAAAAACGAAAAGCAATCTGCTATTTTTCTATGAAAGTGGCAAAACCTACGAAACGCTTTTTCCAGTATGTCTGATTTATCTTTTCGATGCATATTCTCTTGCCGGTGCTGGGTGAATGAATAAAAGTTCCGTCTCCAAGATATATTCCTACATGCGAAACTTTATTTTTTTTACGGATTTTAAAAAAAACAAGATCACCTTCTTTGGCTTTATCAGCCGGGACTTTGACGGCTTTCTCGTATTGAATATCACTGCTTCTGGGAAGATTTATCTGATTTTTTGAAAAGACGAAAGCAACGAAACCGGAGCAGTCGAAAACATAATTTCCGTATTTTTTCGACTTATATCTAACACCGATATATTTTTTGGCGGTTGAAACTATATCCTCGCGCTTTCCGGGGAAAAGCGAAAACGGTACGAGCATTAGAAAAATCAGAAATAGTTTCATCGGTTAATCATCGGATATTATAAGAGATTATCAAGACTTTTTTATACAAATTAGCCCGCAATGCGGGCTATTTCAAAGGGCGTTACTCGTCCTTTATCCGGTTTTGTCCGGTCACCGGACTTGTAGTCAAAGGCTTCTTGCGATGCCCTATGTTGCGACTTCCTGTCG
>Ga0255340_1003224_pt1 | contig 17525 bp, 6 predicted proteins | sample wastewater_treat_7_FD_192417 | JGI IMG/M metagenome (GOLD analysis project Ga0255340, IMG submission 192417) | Wastewater microbial communities from Lulu Island WWTP, Vancouver, Canada - plant10 | ecosystem: Engineered > WWTP > Wastewater > Unclassified | place: Canada: Vancouver, British... | reverse complement strand
GTCTATTTTTATTTCCCCTGAATAATACTGCTCATCTAAGCCTTCGGTATTTATGGTTACAACAATAAATATAGCCTGCAATTGGTCTATAGAAAAATTATTATCTGACAGCATTAACCATCTTTTATTTGATTTTAAATTTCCGCTCAATTCAGAATAGCCAATATTAGAGATTTCAATTTTTTTAGCATAGGTTTTATCTTTTGCAACAACTCCAAAATCGATTTCTTTTTCACTTACCTTTAATAACGGTTTTCTTTCAACTACTTTTACCTTCACATTATATGAGAGCTTCGAAGGTATTCCTGTAGTATAAACATGAAATTGACCATTATAATCTTGTGCTGATAATTTAGAGGTATTTACTGTTACCTTTATATTTATGCTTTCTTCAGGCTTTAAAGTAAATTTTTCTGGGTCCAGCACAATCCAGAAATTATCAGAAATTAAATACCCTTCTATAGTGTTTGTATTTGTTATGTCTGCAACAAAACCTATAGTTCTTGTTGCAGAATCTCCTTTCAAAATAGTTCCGAAATCTAACTCTGTATCGTTCTCTGCTTTGGCAATTGGTATAAAATTAGTATTCATAAATATTTGGAATATTATGATAAACACAAGAACAAAAATTAGAATTAATTTATTGCTAAATCTTTTTAATTTCATTATTCATTTGAAGTATCTAAATATATTTCAACTACTTGCTCCTCAGAATTCCAGTCAACTTTTGCTCCAAATGTTTCTCCAATAAATCTAATTGGAACAAGTAGCCTGTTATTCACCAATATTGGAGATGTATCTAATTTCAAATACTTTGGTTTTAAGTCAGGATCTGATGGATATTCAATTCTTGCAACTGTATTATTTAACCATAAATGAATTATGAATTTATTCTTATAATTTATCTGAGCTTCATTAGTTGGACTGGGAATCCATTTTACCTCAGCATCAAACGACTCTGATATAAAACGTAACGGCACCATAGTACGATTTTTATATAATATGGGCTTTGTATCTAAAATCACTTCTCTTTCTGTTTCATCTTTTGTTATTTTGGCTTTGTTGTTTCCAACCTTTAATATTATTATTATCGGAGGGACATATTTAATCTTCTCCTTTAATTCTTCAAAATTGCCAGCATAATCTTCTGCAAATATCACTAAATCATTGATTCCTTTAATTAAATTCAGCTCTACTATGAGATTTTCACTTATTGAATCATTAAATTCTTTATATTTATTACTATTAAGAAATACATTAACACGCTTTATGCCTGAAAGTCTATCAGCAACTAAAAATTTATAAGGATAATATTTGTTAGATGTATTAATAAAGCCTGCTTTAACGGGATTTTGAGATATTATCTGTGGTTTTTCATCATCATAAAAAATTGTTATATTTTTTGTTACTGAATTTCCTTTATAGTCTTCAGCGTAAATCAAAAACTTATTTTCACCAATTTGCAAATTAGCTTCGTATGTGAAATAGTTTTCGTCATTTAAATCAATGATGTTGTTATTCAGTTTTACTCTAAAAACACCTGATTCATTATCATAGACCTTTACTTCTATATTATGTGTTTCTTTATTTGTATAAAATAACTCCTGAGATGGATTAACTAATTCGATGATTGGGGGGTTCTTATCTTCAATTTCAAATGTAATTTCTATCTGCTTTACTTCTTCATTTTTTGCTTTATCAATAGCTTTAACTTCTATGATATTCTTTCCTATCTTTAAACCCTTATATGTATATTCAAAATATCCATCTTCTCTTTCTTTGTCGAAAGGAATTGACTTATTATTTATTAGTATTTTATCCACGCCTGATTCATGGTCCATTGCCTTTCCTACAATCTGAATAGAATTTTTATTAACTTTGAGGTAATTAGTAGGATTAGATATTTCCAAATTCGGGGGTGTCTGGTCTAAATAAGCATAAAAATTTAGTTCAGAAGTGTTTAAGCTCACGTCTTTTGCTTCAATAACAAAGTCATTTTGTCCTAACTTAAGGTTTTGAGTATACGAGAAATCGCCACTTTGCTCATCAAAATCAATATCCTTACCGTTTATCTTTAAATATTCTATTCCGAATTCATCAATTACCTTTCCTTCTAATAATAATTTATCTTCATTTGTAAAGATAGGTAATGAATCATAATTTTCAATTTTTATTTCTGGTGGTATTTTGTCCATTAATTTCTTTGATTTAATGCATTCATAAACTCCATTACTTGTAGCAGCTATTAACCGATTTTCAGAAACCGGATGATTTAAAATCTTATTTATGGGAAATTGGTTCTGAAAAATTCTTAACCCTTTTTCTAATCCACTGTCATAATTGTGCCAGTGATATCCACTATCCTTAGTATAAAAAGCTCCTTCATTTGTACCCCCAAAAATAATTCCAGGGTCATCTTTATCAATACAAATGGAATTAAAAACCATTCCTCCTCTAAATATATTTGTAGCTTCCCATAAATCTCCGCCGTTAGTTGATTTAATAAATCCACCATCATTTATTATCTTTATCCCGGCATAAACAATATTGCTTTCTTTCTCATAAATCTTTATGTCATTTACATACACATTGACCCCTAAAACTTCATATATATGTAACCAGCTTTTACCTTGATTAACAGTTTTATAGATACCATTAGCATCTGTGCCCGTATAAGTAACTTCTGTATCCTCTGGATCAATTGTTAAAACTGTTATGCCATTTGTAGGTCTTCCATCTTTTTCTGTTTTTGTTTCTAAACTCAAATTTTGCCAGCTTTTACCACCATCTTTAGATTGGAAAATACCACTCGCATAAGTTCCAACATATATAACATCCGAATTTTGAGGATCAATTGATAAACAGTTAATTTTTGTATATTTAAGGTTGCCATTTTTAAACCACTTTACGCCACCATCATTTGATTCATATAATCCATTACCAAAAGAACCGACATAAATGTGATTGGTATTTTCAGGATCTAAAGCGATACAAGATAATACAACATCTGGCAAACCTTCTATGTAACAATTCCAATTAGCACCACTATTATTAGTTATATACACACAACCATCTGAAACAGCGATCCATTTAGACAAATCACCACTGTCAATTGTAATATCGTAAACCTCAACAGCGTTTAATCCATTATTTATTAAATTCCAGCTATCACCATTATTTGTGGATTTTACGCACCCTCTTCCTAGCAAGCCTAATAAAATTGTATTTTTCTCCTTGGCACTTGTTGCTATACAAGATACTCTACTTGAATATTCAAAAGATTCCACTTTTGTTAAATCAGAGGATTTAATACTATATTTGTATAATCCGTCATTATCTGTTCCAACTAATACTTCATCATAATTACTTTCTGAAGAAGTAGCGCAATTAATAAGCAATGATTTATCTAATTTCGATACTTTTTCCCAGGGTTCTTTGTCATCGATAATTTTATCCTCTTTATAATGGTATCTCCAAATACCAGATTCTTTTAGGAAAGCATAAAGTATGTCTGAATTGCCTTTATCAAATATTAGTGAAACAACCTGATCTTTAGGTAAACTATTAGAAATATTTTTCCAGGTATTACCACCATCTTGTGAAATTGATACACCTCTATCAAATGTACCTACATAAATTATATTTTGTTTTTTAGGATTAAAAGCAATAGTTAGAATTTCGTTATATGCAACATTGTTATCAATTATTCGATAAAACTTGAATTTCTCGTTTTTACTATATGATTTAAATAATCCATTTTTTGTCCCTATGAAGATAGTGCCATCTTTATAAATTTTTATAAAATTTATCCTATTAAATTCAACATTTGCTTTTTCCCATTTAACGCCATGATCTTTAGTATAATAAAATTGGTTGTATGTTCCTGCATAGATATAACTATTGTCACTTATATCTATTGCAACTGATAGAACTCTTTTATCTTCAAGATTTTTACCTATAGATATCCAATCCTGACCAAAATTAGTTGTCTCAAAAACACCATGTTTGTTTGCGCCTGCTATGTAATGTCCTTCAATGCTATTATCCATAACCAAAGAAGTAATGACCCCACCAGTTAATCCATTGTTCAGCGGATACCAAACATCTTCTTCTTTTTGAGCCTTCACATAGTTGGTGTTAATATAAGAATTAAAAGTAAACATTAGAACTAAAATTATTAAGAAAGAAATTGATTTAACTTTCATCGTAAATCTATAAACTCCTTATTTTAATTTAAAAGTAAAAACATTTTTTCCAATCTTAATTTGATCATTATTTTCTAAAATTTTACTTTTTATCTTCTTGCCGTTAACAAAAACACCATTGCGGCTATTTAAATCATTTATAACAAATTTGTTACTTTTATTGATTATTTCAGCATGCATACGGCTTACTTCTAAATTGTCTAATTTAATATTACAGTCTGGCATTCTACCAATTGTAAATGGTGTTCTTCTTATCGGTATAATTGTATCTTCATCGGTTAAAAGTGAAGCCTCTTTAGGTTTTTGTATTGAAGTTATTATTAATATAACAATAGCAAATACTAAAATAAGCCCGAAAAAAACAATTAGTATATTTTTTATAGGTAAATTTACTAAATTAGTTAATAGAGATGAACCATACCCAGATTTAACTTCATTTAATTCTCCATGAGTAAAGATATCTGTCGTTAGGGATTGATTCCATGAATTTTCTTTATCAACAGTTAATAGAGCAAAAGCTCTATAATCCGATGGATTCGAAAGTCTATATGATGAAGTGTTTTTCGTTTTTGGTATAGAGATAATTTTTGGTGTTTTATATTTTGGATTAAATTCATATAAATTATATCTTGAAATACCAGACAAAATCTGTTCAGATGCATCCCACTTTAAATTTATCCTCTGATTTTCAAAAGAAAAATTAACTTTTGATACATTTGGAGGTGAAACATACTCTTTATCAGTAGCTCCATCAGCATTTAAATCTCTCTTAATTTTAACACCATTTGCTAAAGCTGATAAATTAATAGTGAATATATCCAGTTGACCTTTTTTCACAGGAACTTTTTTAGCCTCATAAAAAAAGTTTTTCTTATTAACGCTTCCGAAGGCTGATAAAGTATAAAGACCTTTACCAGTTCCTAATACATTTATATCATAGCTTCCTTTTGGATTAATTACCGTAAATGAATTCGTTTCAAAATCATAAAATGCATCCTTTATTTTCTTTTCTGGTGATATTAAGCCAAAACTATCAAATTTATGTCCTTTTTCATCCGAGATAATTAATGTTGCTGGACTTCTAAGAAATATTGCAAAGTAATCGTATATTGGACTTACTTTACTGTCTTTTAAATCAATCCAGTAATCCTTCATCTTTTCAACATAGCCATATCTTTGTATATCTTTAACCATTTGAAAGACTTCTTTTTTTGTTCTTAAACCGGAGTGGTCAGACCAGAGGAAATAATATTGATCAGCTTCTGTTAAATATACACTATCAGCTCTTATAAATCCATCTGAACCTTCTCCTTTTGAGTATTTCTCTAACAATAGATCTAAAGATACTGATATCATATTTTTTAGAGCATCAAATTCTAAAGGTGCTATTCCTGCGATTGTCACATAATGTACATCTGGATTTAACAATTCTCTTTTTTTATCCTCTTTTCCTGGATATTTTTTCCCGTAATTAAGAATATTAAGAAATATACTATTTGTAATTAACTCTTGTTCAGAAAAAATACCTATATATTTTTTCTTTAAAATTATACTAATTAAATCTATTTGTAATTTAGGCAAATCTAAAAGTCCAATAGGTTTATAATCAGACAATGATTTTAATTTGTTTAGCCCTTCATAATAATTATCCAATACATTTTTTAAAACACCGTGATTAGGTGTTCCAAGCATTATTAACCTTCTTGCAGGCACAGGCTTACTTTGATCATACAGCTTTAATCCAAAATCGCCACATTCGATATATGTTCTTGCCACTAAGCCTCCCATACTATGGGCAATGATATCAATATTTTTGACTTTTTCTCTTTCAATAATCATAGAGACTTCGTCTGCAAGATTTTTAGCATATTTTGTAATAGATTGATGAGTTCCAATTGATGATAGGAGTTTTTCGGATTGACAATAATTACTTATGTATATTACTTTGTTTTTTAAACTATTAAAACTTTTATTCTTAACTTTCATAACCTTGTTTATATCCATTTTCCAAAACATATGCTTTTCGCCATATTTCGCATTTGTGTCATCAATAAAAACAAAATCTGTAAATTTTTCTACTTCTTCTTTTCCAAGTAATAATGAATTACTGTCAGGATCTATGCTAAAATAAGAAACATAATCTTTCCAATAATCAACGGGCGAAAATGATCCTATTGGATTCCAGCCATGAACAAGTAATATAGGAACGTTTATTCCTTCTTTAGGTAAATTGTAGTCTCTATCGCCATAAATCCATTCATTGGTTTCTTTGTCAAGGTTAGCAACTCTAACATTTACTCCTTCACCCTTTTTTCCTTCTGCTTCTGACATATAAACAATCTCATATTGATTATTTAAAATTCTCGATATTCTTTGATACAATTCTTTGATTTCATTTAAAGATGGAGTTTTATAGAAACGTCCTCGAGTATTTGATGATATTGTTTTCAGTAAATCCTCATCAATTGAACCAAATTGAGGGTTGTAACCAAGGTATCCTATTGAGTATATTGGGGCTTTACAACTCAAAGATCCATTTATAGCTTTTTCTCTTGATCCAGCGACATTCATAGTATCGACACCATCAGAGAAAATTATTATAGCATCGCTTTCCTTCGTCTGTTTTGAAATGTTGTAGGATAAATTCAGAACATTGTGAAGATTTGTTGCTCCTCCTGCATATATTTTTGAAATTGTAGAGATTAATTCTGTTTTATCTGAAATAAAGCCACCATAAATATCATTTATGTATTGATTGAATAGAATTAATTGAACCTTCCAATTATCTGGCATTAAGTTAACAAATTCTATAGCTGCACTTTTCAATTCCTCTATGGGCTCACCCTGCATACTACCGCTAATATCTAATAGCATAATAATGGATAAGGGTTTTGTGCCTTTTAAAGAACGAACTGAAATAATTTTTCTTTTTATTCCATTTTCATAAACCTTGAAATCATTAATAGTTAAATTCTCAACTGGTTCGTTATTCTCATCTACAACCGAGACTGTCACTTTTACTGTAGGATAATTGGTTGTTATAACTTCACTGATTGCTACTTTTGAATTATTTACAATAACGGTTGTTACCGCTGATGCAGTAAACAAAAAAGTTTGAAGTATAAAAAAAATGATGAATAAGAAAACAAATGCCTTTTTTAGAATTTTATTCATATAGTTTCCTCCAGAGTCAAAGTAATAGTCTGGGTTTTAGAATTCCAATCTACTTTTGCCCCTAATTCTTCTCCAATAAATCTTAAAGGTACCAATGTTCTACCGTTTATGATTATTGGAGGTGTTTCTAAAGTAACTACCTTTGATGGTATTTCTAATTCAGGAGGATATTCTATTTTAGCTTTTATACTATTAATCCATAAGTGAATGAATTTATCTTTGTATCTTATTTGTACTTCATTGGTTGGGTGCGGAATAAAATCAACTTTAGCCCCAAAAGCTTCTGCTATAAATCTTATAGGAACAAGAGTTCTTCCATTTCTAATTATAGGAGGAGAATCTAAAATATGAGGCTCATCGTTAATGAAAGCAACTCTATCGCCTATTGTGAGTGTAATGATAATAATTTTCCTTACTTTATAAGTAATAGTTATCAATTTAGAAGTTTCATTTCCTACATTATCAGTTGCTTTTATATAGAATGGATTCATCCCTTCTGTTAGGTTCACTTTTTTTTCAAATTTACCATCGATAGATAAATCTACTCTTACATTGTTAATAAGGACTTCTGAAACTCCGGAATCCTGGTCTATAGCATAACCTGAAATTGTTATTATAGGCGTATAGACTATTTCGTTTTCACCCAGACTTAATATTGTTAAAATTGGAGGGTCGATATCTCTTAAAATTAAGATTTCAACCTTTGTTGATAAATCTACATTATTTGTTGCAACTATAGTAAATTTATTATTTCCAATATTAAGACTTAATGAATTTGATTCAAAATATCCATCATCATCAAATTCAACCTCTTTACCATTAATTGTGATTTTCTTAATTCCACTTTCTTCATCAATTGCTCTCCCAGATATGGAAATTGAATTATCCTTTGTTTTAAAGTTATTTTCAGGATAATCAATAATTAACTCTGGAGGTGTATCATCAATAATGTTAACCGAAACAGGGATATTTTTATCACCTCCATTAGTTATTATTTCAATTTCTCCATTACTTTCTCCATAATTAAGCTCATCAGTATCAATACTAATTGTGATATATTGAGAATTCTTTGTAATTTTATCCGGTTCAATATTAATCCATCTTTCACGAGTTGTAATCTCACCACTTAAATCTCCACTTCCTGAATTCCAGACTTTAATCCTTTTCTCTAATTTGTCACCTTTTTTTGCATCTCCAAAATCAATTTCATCATCACTCACTTCAAGTATTGGTTTCTCAATTTCATAACAGTAAATAGATTCCTTTCCTGAAAAAATAACGAAATTACTATAAGCAGCTATTTGAACTATAATATCGTTGTTAATTGTATCTTCCCAGAGAATTTTTCCGTCTTCTGTATTTAAGATTTTTATGAAAGTTTTATTCTTTGTAACAGGAATTTCTTCCCATTCATATCCGGCACAGATTATATAGCCATCTGTTATGCACATAGCAGAACCATCGCCATCATCAAAACAATTTTTTCTCCAATTTAGTTTCCCTTTTGATTTGTCTATGCTATAGATGTAGCCATCCCGACATTTTATATAAATGTTATTATTATCTTGCATCGGAGAACAAGACCAGTTAATACAATTTGTCTGTTTAAAAGACCAATTTCTTTTCTTATCTATAGAATAAGATTCTACATACAAATCAGCCTTTCCATCTTCAGGGTTAATATATGTCCATGATACATAAATATTTTTATCATCAGAAGATACAGATGGAAGAGAGTAATTTTTATATGAATTATCAATTTTCCATTCTATCTCACCAGATTCATTCGAAATAAGATATATTATTGCATCATTTCCGCTGGCTATAATATTTTTATCATTATCTCCTTTTATTGAGTCATTAGGCACAATAATGTAATCACTAACTTTGCAGGGAGGAGTATCACACATGTTAATATTATACCATGATGAATTTAACTCAGCCTCCCAGATTTCATCACCGCTTTCTTTATCAATACAAATTATTTCTCCTTTTTCTGATTCCCATTGCGATTCGTCAATCGAATCAGCATAAAAGGTCTGGCAAAAAATATATTCTTCACTTAAAACCAAAGAGCCAAAAATTGCTCCATCTATAGGTGTTTCCCAGATTTCTTCGCCATCATTAGCAGATATGCAGTACACTGTTGAATTTCTGTTTGAATTCCAGCGATTACTCCATCCATCAGTTGTAGCGAAATAAATTGTATCATTATTCTGGTCCATAGATACGCCAGTAAAACACAACCTTCCAGAAACATTAGTATCCCATTTCTCCATACCACTTTTTATATCAAATGCTTGAATTAATGTTTTCCTGGTATTTGATGAAGGTTCAGGCATACTTGCAGTAAAAACTGTTCCATTTAAAATTGCAACTTTTCCACTTAATTCTCCCGGAAAATCACCTTCGGAATAATGTAGTGACCATTTATATTTTAGCGAAGAAGACATTTCACAATCAGAATAACCTGTATTTTTGTTATCATGAAGGTATGATAACCATGGATCGTTTCCAAGAGAATCATTATCATTAACGGAAGCCTCTAAAAACGGATTTATATTCATAAAAAATAAAAGTAATAATATTGTGACTATCTTATGAAATATCCTTAATTTGCTCACGCTTTTCTCCTTCATACAAATAGTATTAACTCCCTTATTTTACTAAATTTACATTTATGATAATTCCATCTCTATCAACATTAATATAACTTTCATACCTTTTGTAACCATCTTTCCATATCCAGATTTTATGCATACCTTTTTTAACGTTAAATGTTGCAGGAGTACTCGAACCAGCATAAACTTCATCAATGTATATTCTTGCATCAGGTGGTGAACTATTGAACTTAACACTATATTCATCTTTTATTCCTGAAGGCGGCTTAATCACGATGGGTTTTTCTTGTTCTATAGTCTTAAATGTCCACACGAAAGAAGAAGGACCGTAACCATATTTATTACCTGCAACTACTTGCCAGGAATATGTTCTACTATAACTCAATATCCCATAAGGTAAAATAAATTTATTAGATTGAATTTTCTGGTTGTTCCTGTTAAATAATATTTTACCTGTTACGTTATCTTTAATAATTAATTCGTAAAATGTTGCTTTTTCAACATTTGTCCATTGAAAGGTTGGATTAAGCGCTACATTATTACTTTTGTTAGTAGGTGATTCAAGTGTAGGAATCCCTATATCAAGCACAAGAACAATTTTTTTAGTTATCTTCTGATTATTGTCAGGAATATTTATCTCAAAGATGCTTGAATCTTTATATCCCTCTTTTGACAACTTTACATTATATGTCCCACTCTTTTCAATACATTCTATAGGAGTATCACCTATGTAAACATCATTCAAGTATACAAGTGCATCTGGTGGTTCTGACTCTATCCTTGCTATACCATATTTAGAGCGTTTGGTTTTTATTTCTATAGGTTTCTCTCTCTCTTTTTTTTCTTTGTAAGATACTTTTTCAGTGATGAGGTTTAAAGTAAAATGAAGGCTTTTTCTCTCCCCTGCTTTAATAGTAATTTTTTGAATTTCTCCATAATATCCAGTTTTAGTTAATTTTAAAATATGATCTCCAGGAGATAATTCTATGTACTCTTTATTTGCATTAGGTTTTAATTCTGTAGAAAAGCCCTTAAAAACATCGTCAATATAGATATTTGCTCCCTCTGGAGTGGTTGCAACAAACAAATAGCCGTAATTTTTGGAAGCAACTACTTTAGGAAGTGGTTTTAATGAGCAAGAAATAGATGTGGTATTTTTACTTTTTACTTCAACAAAAGTTCCATAATCTTGATAGCCATCCTTCTTAAGAGTTATATTGTGTAATCCAACTTCTAATTTATTGATCAAAAATGGAGACTTCTTTTCATAAAGCTTCCCATCAATATATATATTTGCTTCAGCAGGCTCTGTCTTTAAATTTAATGCTCCATATTTGTTTGAATTAATACCAACCAACCAAAAAATGATAACAACAAAACATACTACTATGGATGCACCAATAGAAGGTATTAAAATTTTAGATAAATTTTTATTATTACTCTTTGAAGGAGTTTTATACAGATTATTTGTTGATGTTTTGTAAGCTTGTTCAATTGGTTTTGTTGAAACTTTTTTATTTCTTAGTGCGTAAGCTACTTCTTCAGGAGTTTGAGGGCGTTTGTCAGGATTGGGATTCAAAGATCTGAGTATAACATTTGAAATCCAAGGTGGTATATCTGGATTAATAGCAGACGGAGATGCTGGAATTGTATTTAACTCTCTATCCATTATTTCAGCTGAAGTATTTCCAGGAAAGGGGTGTTTCCCTGTAATCATTTCATAAAAAATTACTGCTAATGAAAATAAGTCTGTTGTATGATTTATATTGTTTTGATATTTAGCAGGAGCTAATTGTTCAGGAGATGCATAACGCGGTGTATATATAAGGGTAGTCTGTGTAATATTGGAACTCTCTATTTTAGCTATACCAAAATCCATAACTTTTACTGACATTGTCTTAGTGTCTATCATTATATTTTCAGGTTTAATATCTCTGTGAGCCTGAATACCTTTATGATAAGCATAAGATAGTGCTGATAAAATTTGTAATATGATTGATAGAGCATGCTTCCATTCAAAAATACCATATTGTTTAAGATATTGTCTAATATTTATGCCCTGAACATATTCCATTACAATAAAATAGTAATTATCTATTTTTCCGTAACTATAAACTTTTACAATATTTGGGTGATCAAGAGTTATCCCAATTTTCACTTCTTTCTCGAATCTATTTAAGAAATCTTTATCTTGAGCCCTCCTGTAATCCATTATTTTTACAGCAAATGTTTCACCTGTTTGAATGTCTCTTGCCATATAGACAGTAGCCATGCCTCCAAAACCTATTAGGTCTATTAGTTTATATCGTTTGTTAATAATAGATCCGATTTGAATCATTGTATTATCCTATTTCTTGATATAATGTTTGTATAAAACAAATTACTTATTTTACTCTTTCTCACTTTTCTCCTTATTGTCTCTTCAGAGTAATATTATTAAATTTTGTTTGTGGCTTTTCCCCAAATTTGATTTTGAAATCTTTATCCACCTCATATGGGCCTCTCTCTAAATGTAATCTATATTCTCCTTCGGTTAGATTAGGGAATTCTTTAGAATAAGTTTCTTTAGTTATTGTTTTTGGAGGAGTTGATAGATCTTGCCATTCCCCTTTTTCATTTTTCTTTCTTAGGTATAAAAGTGCTGTAAGGTTTTCACTAATGTCAGTTTCTTTACTAAATGTAAGCTCAATTGTAACATTAATTTTAAAGTTAGATTTAGCTATTGTAAGTGGAGTATCTTTACCTTTTGTTATTGTTATTTCGTTTTCATAAAACCAACCAGATGGAGTTAATTCGATTCTAAATTTATACTTACCTGGATTAAGTTTATCAATGGTAAAGCTTTTATCTTTATTGGTTGGAGTAAAATTTGCTTTTTCTACTTTTCCATCAATAAGTACTTTTAAGGTTTTATTAAATAATGTATTATTAAAGTTAAGAACTAATTTCCCAGTTTCTGGAGGTTGTGGTTTAGTTTTGCTCCCTCCTATATTAGATGATGATGGTGGTGGTGTTATAGTAGTAGTAGGTTTCTCTACAGTAGTAAAAGTTCTTTTATCTCCTTTGATGTTAATTTGAAACTTTCCATTAATTGAATGCTTTACAACTTCAATATTCCAGATATAAGTTTTATTGTAATCTAATTTCTCATTAGGCGAAAGTAAATAGGAAAATTCTTGAGTAGAAGAGTCTTTCTTAAGTTCTTTCGCTTTAAACTCTTTTCCATCAAGAAGAGGTTTTTCTTCACCTTCTTCTCTAACATATAACTTAAATGCATCTATACTATCTTCATCTTTAGCTTTCCACTTAAATGTGGGAGTTAATGAAACATTTTTTTGGTTGGGTGCTGGTTCAATTAGTTCTGGCTTTTCTAAGGGTGGTGTTGTGAATTTCCATTCATTAGATTCATTATTAGTTAATTCTTTTCCTTTTGAATTAACTGGTACTACATACCAACAGTATGTAAAGCCTTTGAATAGTTTATCGCTGGGAATGGTATATGTAATAACCTGTTCTTTACTATCATTGTTATTTTTATTATCTTTGATTTCTTTACTATTATCTTTATTCTGCTCTGTTTTAGGTTTTACAGTATCAAATAATTTATCTTTTCCAAATATGGAATCTTCTACTTCTTTACCTTCTTTATCTTCACCTTTATCTAATTGACAAACATATAGGTGATACTTATCTGCTATAGGTAATCCTTTCCAGGATAATTTAAGTCCATTTTTCTTAAAATTAGTAAATTCTTCAGGAGTTATTTCTTTATTATTTAATGGTTCAACTAATTCTACATTGGTTTTAGGAGGATAAATTATGTTCTTAATATAAGGAAATCCAAAATAACCAGCTAATATTATTGCAGCAATAACAGATGGTATTAAAATATATGGAAGGAGAGAAGGCGTTAGTTTGTTAGGTTCTTTTGCAATTTTATAAGGTTTTTTGAGTTGATATCCATAGTCAACACCTCTCCTAAAATGACCTTTTTGACTTATATCGCCATTTTTTAAATCAATTGCCATTTCTTCGGGAGTTTGATATCTGTCCTCAGGGTAAAACGATAAAGCTTTTTCACAAATTCTTGAGATGCCATGAGGAATAGAATTAATTAAAACAGACGGAGGGACAGGTGACGAGTACTGACTTTTTGCAATTTCAGAACTTGTTTCACCCAGAAATGGTTTTTTCCCGGTTAACATCTCATAAAACAAAACACCAACTGCGAATAAATCAGTTCTACCATCAACTGTATTTTGAAACTTAGATGGCATAAACTGCTCAGGAGCGAAATAATGTGGACTGTAAAATGTTTCTCCTTTTGTGATATTTCTGTCTTCTACTTTAGCAACACCAAAATCTGTTATTTTAACTTTTCCAGTTTTTCTATCAAATATAACATTTTCTGGTTTTAAATCTCTATGTGCTTTTATTCCTTTATGATATGCATACGATAATGCTGAAAGTATTTGAAGCGATATATTAATAGCTTGCTTGTAATCAATTTTACCTTTTTTGCGAATTAATTGTCTGAGGTTAAAGCCATCAACATACTCCATAATTAAATAATACTGGTCTTTTTCTTTGCCATAGTTATATATCTTAACTATATTTGGATGGTTTAAATTCATTCCTATATTTGCCTCTAAGATAAATCGTTCACCATAATGAGGTATTTTTGAAAGTTCAGGATTAGCAGCTTTGATAGCTATCTTTTCTCCGGAAACAAGTTCAATAGCAGAGAAAATAGTCCCCATTCCTCCAATTCCAATTACATTTAATATTTTATATTTATTTCCCACTACAGAGCCAACTTTTATCATATTATTCACTTCCTTGATTTAAGGTAGAATATATTATTTGAATTTCATCTGCTTTAGTAGTTATTATATGGCTATCACTTATATTGTTAATTTTAAATTCATTTACAATTAATATTAACTCTGTAGGTGCAAAAGTTCGACCATCTTTTATCTGAGGAGCTTCATTAAATAATTCTTTAACATGTTTATTGATATTTTTGTCCCATATATAATATTCTTTGCTTCCTACATAAAGATAAATATAAAGGTCTTTATCTGTAGAGATTTTTATCTCTTTAATTTGTTTATTGTATTCTGATTTTGCTCCAAAAACTTCTTCTGCTATAAATCTCACGGGTATAAGAACTACTTTTTTCCCATTAATGGGTGCTACACTTAATTTATAATCTTTTAGATTTTTGGTTGACTCATCATAAACCTGATAAGTTTTCCAATCTTCTGGTTTTGGCTCTCCCTTGATTTTTACCTGCTTATCAGGCTTTATTTCTTCTACTTTTGTATTTCCAACAGTTAATTTGAGCCATATTTTGGGCGAATAATAAAGATTTATTGTAGATTCTTCAGATTCATTTTCTGCTTGGTCTTTACATTTGATTTTTATTACTATCTCTTTAGGGTTTTTGTCTTCACTTTTAATTGGTATAAGTGGTTCTAAATTATTATTTAAACCATTATTATAAAATGTAAAATTAAATGAGTTGTTCTCATCTTTTTTCCAGAATAAGTGCCAGTATTCTGATTTACCTCCAATTTCAAACTCGTGATAATACTCTTGTTCATCTTCTTTGCTATCTTGTGGTTTATCTTTATATTGTTTTATGTATAATTTAAGCATTTCTCCGCTATTTATGTCATATTTAATCTCCCCTTTAATTACTAAATATGGAATAGGTATATTAAATTTATCAAGATAATTTTCTTGAACTACGTTCACATTTAAATTATCGATATAAATTGCGTTAAACTTTGTTTTGTCGCTTTCAGCGAAGATATGTTTTTTATAATTATATATTACTTCTGTTATTCTTAATTCTGGTTTTGTAATAGGTTCTTCTTCGATACAATTGTTATGTAAAATCGTTCTATTTGAACATATTGAAAATATTGGTAATAGTGGGAATATTTGAATGTTAATTACCAATAACAAGATAATGATAACTAAAGAAATTTTACTTTTTCTCACTTTTCTTAACCCTCCACTTTCAGAGTAATATTATTAAATATTGTTTGAGGAGAAGGCTTTTCTCCAAAATTAAGTGTGAATCTGTAATCTGTATTTTTTTCTGGACCTCCTCTATATAAATACAATCTGTAATTTCCCTCATCTGAGGCAGTAAATGTAAAGGGTCTTTTATATGTTTTTATGGTTATTTCATATTTAGATGAAAAATTTTCCCATTCTCCAACTTCGTTCTTCTTCTGCAAAATTAAGGATATTTTATTATCATTGTCAACCTGAACTTCTTTACTAAATGTAAGCTCAATTGTAACATTAATTTTAAAGTTAGATTTAGCTATTGTAAGTGGAGTATCTTTACCTTTTGTTATTGTTATTTCTTTTTCATAAAACCAACCAGATGGAATTAATTCGATTCTAAATTTATACTTACCTTGATTAAGTTTATCAATGGTAAAGCTTTTATCTTTACTGGTTGGAGTAAAACTTGCTTTTTCTACTTTTCCATCAATAAGTACTTTTAAGGTTTTATTAAATAATGTATTATCAAAGTTAAGAACTAATTTCCCAGTTTCTGGAGGTTGTGGTTTAGCTTTGCTCCCTCCTGTATTAGGTGACGACGACGATGGTGGAGTAGTAGTAGTAGGTTTCTCTACAGTAGTAAAAGTTTTCCCTTCTCCTTTGATGTTAATTTGAAACTTTCCATTAATTGAATGCTTTACAACTTCAATGTTCCAGATATAAGTTTTATCATGATCTAATTTCTCATTAGGTGAAAGTGAATAGGAAAATTCTTGAGTAGAAGAGTCTTTCTTAAGTTCTTTCGTTTTAAACTCTTTTCTAACAAGAAGAGGTTTTCCTTCATCTTCTTCTCTAACATATAACCTAAATTCATCTATACTATCTTCATCTTTAGCTTTCCACTTAAATGTGGGGTTTAATGAAACATTTTTTTGGTTATTAGCTGGTTCAGTGAGTTCTGGCTTTTCTAAGGGTGGTGTTGTGAAATTCCATTTGTTAGATTTATTATTATTTAATTCTTTTCCTTTTGAATTAACTGGTACTACATACCAACAGTATGTAAAGCCTTTGAATAGTTTATCCCCGGGAATGGTATATGTAATAACATGCTCTTTACTATCATTGTTATTTTTATTATCTTTGATTTCTTTACTATTATCTTTATTCTGCTCTGTTTTAGGTTTTACAGTGTCAAATAATTTATCTTTTCCAAATATGGAATCTTCTACTTCTTTACCTTCTTTATCTTCACCTAATTGACAAACATAGAGGTGATAATTATCTGCTATAGGTAATCCTTCCCAGGATAATGTAAGTCCATTTTTCTTAAAATTAGTAAATTCATCAGGAGTTATTTTTTTATCATTTAATGGTTCAACTAATTCTACATTGGTTTTAGGAGGATAAATTATGTTCTTAATATAAGGAAATCCAAAATAACCAGCTAATAGTATTGCAGCAATAACAGATGGTATTAAAATATATGGAAGGAGAGAAGGGG